>Ga0157364_1000532_pt1 | contig 26797 bp, 16 predicted proteins | sample AttsexASBM2_FD_111476 | JGI IMG/M metagenome (GOLD analysis project Ga0157364, IMG submission 111476) | Fungus gardens microbial communities from leaf cutter ant in Ribeirão Preto, State of São Paulo, Brazil - Atta sexdens ASBM2 | ecosystem: Host-associated > Fungi > Mycelium > Unclassified ... | reverse complement strand
TTCCTCAAGACCAAATCGCTTCGGACGGAAGACGATGCTGTGCGTTTGGTGGGATCAGGAGGGTGTCATCTACTACGAGCTGTTAAAACCTGGTGAAACTGCTCACGGCTACCACCAACAACTGATCAAATTGCACCGTGCTCTGCGTGAAAAAAGGTCGCATCGGAAAAGACATGACAAGCTGATTTTCCTCCACAACAACGCACCATCGCGTCAACGATGGTCCAAAACTACTTGGAGACACTCAACTGGGAAGTGCCATATCCCGCTTACTCACCAGACCTGCACTTTCTGACTATCACCTGTTTTCGTCGATGGGCCACGTGCTCGCTGAAGCACTTTGATTCTTACGAAGACGTCCGAAAATGGCTTGATGAGTGATTTGCTTCGAAAGATGAGGAATTTTTTTGGCGTGGTCTACACAAATTGCCCGAAAGATGGGAAAAATGTATAGTTAGCGAGGACAAATAAATTTGTTTTTGCTTCCTAGGAAAAAAAAATGTGTTTTTCTGATTAAAAACAGCGGATTTAAGCTTCACTTGGTAAATAAATGTTATTCTTAATTTGAATGATACGTATCAGATATATAAAAGATATGACATCAGTAATTGGCGCTACATTATAATCTTTAAAAATTGTTATCTCGCTCAATCCAAATTATATATAAACCTTAAACAAAACTCTATTGTACAAAATTGAAAAATAAACTTCAAATTACGTTATCTTTTCATCCCAAGGGTTATCACGTAGAATTAAGAACGTAACAGAACAAAATTAAAAAATTTAAATAAAAAAATTTTCATGTAAAAATACTTAGCACTGCTGGACCTAAAAATGAAACAATAAAAACTGTTCAAACATAATTATTGATGTTAATACTTCAAGAGAAGGAAAGAGACGTTGAACTTAACCTTCACGCACAGTTTAATATAACTCAAACAAAAGACTTTCCTTGTACATGCGATTGAAAAGGCGGGCTTTTTTTTACAGGATGAGATGGCGAAAGCTTCGAGAATTGAAGAAGAATCGAAATCATGAATCTAATAGCGATAGTAAAACACAAAGTGATGCGCTCGCGAATGTCGCCACATGAAAATGAAGGAATAAAAAAATGGATACATAGATATATGATTCTAGTAAAATCGTGACTGGTAAAATTAAATGCGAATAGAAACAAAATTTGTGGATTTCCACAGTAATAATGAAGTTAATTTGAATGCCACATTTATTAAAAAAAAGGTGAATATTTAAAAAAAATTACTTAAAAATTAATTAAAAATACAATGGTATTGCAGTACTACAGTTAAATCTAATAATTTTCATAACAACGCACGTTAAAGAATTTAAAACTTAAATACTTATGTCCTATATTTAATTCTAATGCCGCCTTCTGCCTTCTTTTGCCGTATTATTCACTCGCACGTATTTACTTTGATTATGCTTACTCCCATCGTATTTTGTTTTTAAAATTCCTTCAATCCTATATAATATAGACATTATTTATTAGGTGTGGGAAAAAATTCGTGGCGTTTTTCCCGTTAGATAGCATTTAAAAAACGCCATAAACTTTTTCCCATACCTAATATGACTTAATACATATTTATGTTATTATTGTACTTATGTGTTTTAGTGCTTTATCATTTTAGGATCACTAATCAGAATCGAGACATGAGCGACTCTTGGGATTGGTCAGCATCATGTTTCGTGCGATGCATTAGTGAATTTGTATAAACGTATTTTGTGAGTTTGTATATGAATTATGTAAATGAGCAATGGCGTCCTTCCGATCTTATGTCTCGACTCTTATTGTAATGACTCTACATTTTTAAGTCCAGCAGCGCCAAGTGTTTTTACATGAAAATTTTTTCATTTAAATTTTTTAATTTTTTTGTGTTACGTTTTTAATTCTTTGTAATAACCCTTGAATTGGAAGGCAATTCGGATTTCATTTTTTAATTTTGTACAAGAATTTTGTTTAAAGTTCATATATGATTTGGATTGAGCGAGGTAATAATTTTTAAAAATTATAATGTAGTGCCAATTATTGATATCAGATCTTTTATATATCTAATACATATCATTCAAATTAAGTATATATTTTTTTATTAAGTATATATATTTTTATTTGTAGGATTTTTTTAACTTGATGATATACATAAATAGGATTTAGTTTTTTAAATAAGATATACTATCATTTAAGTTATAATTCTTAATCAAGATTTATGTATGATTTGGATTGAGTGAGATATAATAATAATTTTTAAAGATTATAATTTAGCGCTCATTATTCATATTAAATTTTTTATACGCCTGATATGTATTGTTCAAATTAAGTAGAATTTTTATTTATGGGACTTTAATAGATACAAAAATACGTATAACTTAAGTTCATATATTTTAAGTTAATAAAATTTTTTTTGCAGAACACGCGTCCACAGCTTTTTTATCTTTTTTTAAAAAGATAAATGTATACTGATATCTCACGCAGTGTTTAATATCTTCTTATAAACAATATATGAATTAATCAATTTAATAAACAATTTTTCCGAAGATCTGAAGAATACGCACTCTTAGTGCTTTTTTCTATCTTTTTTTTAAGAGGATAAGTTTTATACTGATATATTGTTTAATTTTTATACTGATGTAATATTTCCTTATATATATATATATATATATATATATATATATTGTATATTGTAGTGTTTTAATGTTTCCTGAAGTTCATTTTGTAATTTAGTAAATTCTTTTTCACGGAACATATATTTGTATCGCCTTCTTATCTTTTTCAAAAAGATATATTTATATACCAGAGGCTTTCAGAGTTTTTAACGTCTTTCTATACATATAAAGAATTAAATTAATTACTTTAGTACTTTAGTATTTTTTACTATAAATTTTTAACTATAACATCAGAGTTGTCACTCAATTGTTTAATTACTTATAACGAGTTGGAACGGTCATTCGTTAGTAGTATGTAGGCAGCCATAGGACGTCAAAACAAACCCCCCCCCCCTCCACGTTTCCCTCCGGCACCATGGGCGTGGTCTTAGACGGATCAGTCAGGAAAAGGACGTGCTCTGATTGGTCGAGGAGTGAGGGATGGGGATAATAGGGTAATTAAATGGTATATTCTGATTGGCCCTATATTTGCCCAAAGATCTGATTGGTTCGCACTGTACTTACAGATGAATGGAGAAGGGAGATGCTAGAGGATCTTTGACAAAATGGAGGGTAAAGTTCAAAAAAATGATGAGTGGGTCTGTAGCATTTTTTGTCGTGAGGACGGAGTACGAACACTGGGCATGAATGGCGAACGGTTTTATGTCGGTCATTTTTTTGTTGGCGCGGCACAATGTCTCCGACGTATTGGCGTTTGTGAATGTTTTATGAGAGATGAGATCTTATATGAAAATTTGGGAGTCTAAAGAGAGTCTTGCTTTTGCTAGGAAGAATGGGGGAGGTTAAACAGGAACATATTCAACTGACGCGACACATCGTCTCCGGTGTGATGACTCACTTCGAGCGAAAGTATGATTTTTATGATGTATGATAAGGATTTTATGAATTTGTATTGTACTTCTTGTACTTTATTTAAAAATCTATGTTTTATATATATAACAATGAAAATATGTAGAGAAAAAAGTTATTGGAGGATATGGATAATTAAGAAACGAAGGTTATGGTATATAAAAATGTATTTATTGATACAAATTCTTTTTTTCAAAGAAGAAGAAATACAAAGTTCGCATGAGAATAAACTAAAAAAAGTTTTTTAGAAAAATTAAACCAAAGATTCTCGTTTCGAGAGAATTATATGAAAAATTTCGTTATATCTTAATGGAGTTAATTCCAAAAAATATTATATTGAAATCAAGAAAAGTTAAGATGTTAATTTGTGTACGTACATACATTACGCTCTATATCTCCATAATTACCACGCAATGTTAATTTTATAATTTCCTGGTTAATAAAATTTGCAGGTAATTTCAGTTCGATTTTTTGAATTAAATATAGAGCACACTTGTTAACATTATCGGATAAAGATTCTAATTTCTAATTCTAATTTTTTTTAAACGTGCATCGACGCATTTCACAATGCTTTGCAGTCCGAGGAAGGTATATTGTTTACCTATAAACGAAATTAATAATTAATAAACGAAATCAAGCGTTTCTTCTCTCATCGTCGTTATTACATAACTTGAATGAATCAGGGATGGAGTATATTCCCATGTCCGAATTATTAGAATTTTTTGAACTCACCATTGTTCTTACGCCACAGTAGTACCAAATTCAAGCGAATCAAGATGGCAATCAAAAACACAAGAAGCACAGTACTTGTTTGCTTGCGAAGCTAAAGCTGCAGACGAGATTCGAATGAAATGGATTTTCGATAATACTGATGATATCGCCTCTCTCTCCGACGCTGATAAAATTATTCTGCGTGCGCAGATGAAAAAAAATGAAAAAACATAAACTTTCTCTAAATTTTTCTTAAAAACTTAAAATAATCTATACACAGAAGTCAGAAGGGGAGAGAAGTGAGATAAAACGAGAACGAATAGGAATGAACAGGAACGATAAGAAACGTTTTATGATTCCTCTCCTGCATTTTTATAAAATGACAATGAAAAGAATTCAACCTGCCAAAAAGAGAAAATTTTTTCGTAATGAATCATAAGGGATAAAGAATTGGTTTATCTCGGCAGTTTCTAAGAATAAGAATTACTACACCGATAATCTTCGAGTTTTTTTTTCAAAAAGACGAGAAGAAATTTATGAAGCGTCTTCGATTTAAAATAAATTTACGATTGGATTTATTGCTTTTTAGAAACTTCATTAATATTTAAAGCGACAGAGATAGAGACAAAAAAGATGACTAAGAAATTTTTGTCGTCTCCTACTTCTCTAAATTGTACGAGAAAATCACTTCTAGTAAAGGAAGCGACCAATTACCAAAATTGTTAAAACTTATCGGCCAATGAAGGGACTAGAAACTTTTAATAATTCTTTTCGAGGAGAGGAATTTTATGAATATCGCTACGAGCATAAATAGCAACCAAGCACTAGTCAAGCTAAAGTTTAGTCCCACATTCAGACTCTGTAATAGATTGATTTGCGAATTGACTACTCACGCTTTTAATTCGTATTTAAAAATGAAGCTCCATAAATTACTCAAATTTTTTATCGTAGTAACTTAAATAAAAAATTAATTGCCGCCGATTACTAGGTGTACAAGTATGAAATGACGATTTGAGAAATAGATTGTGCACCAATGCAGTGTGAAGTACAAAGATTTAACATTATACGCTATTTTATTATACCATCAACAAGTGTTAAACGCGCAAAGTGATTTGATTGAAAAGTATTTGCATAGTATTGTGTTGCAGTGTTTAATATGATGAAATTTGCACCATAAGTAAGGAGCATTCGCGGACAGCATTAATTTTTTGTTTTCATTTGAAGAAAACTGCTGCGGAATCATACCGATTACTTGGAGAAGCTTATGGTGAACATGCTTCATCGCAAAAAACGTGTGAATGATGGTTTCAACGTTTCAAAATTGGAGCTTTCGATGTTGCAGACAAGGAACACGGAAAACCGCCCAAAAAGTACGAAGACGTGGAATTGCAAGCATTGCTGAAGATGATTTACAAACACAAAAATAACTCGCAGAGCAATTGAGTGTTAGTCATCAAACTGTTTCCAATCGCCTACGAGAGATGGGAAAGATTCAGAAAGTCGGCAGATGGGTGCCACATGAATTGAACGAGAGACAGATGAGAGGCGCAAAAATACATGTGAAATTTTGCTCGAACGATACAGAAGAAAATCATTCTTGCATCGTATTGGTACTGAGGATGAAAAGTGGATTTTTTTGAGAATTTTTTGAGAAAGTGCAAAAAATCATGGGCGCACCATCCACATCGACCGCAAGACCGAATCACTTTGGCAGGAAGACGATGCTCTGTGTGGGACTAGAAGGGTGTGGTCTATTATGAGCTATTAAAGCCTGACGAAACATTATCAATATCAATAACAATTGATCGATTTGAACCGTTGCTTAAAAAACGACCAGAATATCAAAAGAGGCAACACAAAGTCATTTTTTTCCATGACAATGCTCCATGCACATACGGCAAAACCAGTTCGGGACACGTTGGAAGTACTCAGCTGGGAAGTTCTATCCCATGCGGCTTACTCAGACTTGGCTCCTTCCGATTATCACTTGTTTGCATGTTCGATGGGTCACGCACTTGCTGAGCAGTGCTTTGATTCGTACGAAGATGTGAAAAAATGGCTCGATGAATGTTCGCGGCAAAAGGGGAAGATTTTTACTGGTGTGGTATCCACAAATTGCTCAAAAGATGGGAAAAATGTGTAACTAGCAATGGAGCATACTTTGAATAAATTTCTTTTTATCATTCTTCCGAATTTAACGTGTTTTTTTTTTGGGAAAAAAATCGTCATTTCATACTTGTACACTTGGTATTTAACAAAATTGTCAGATCATAACGAAAAAAATTCCATTTTTGGGAATTTTGTGAGTGAATGCTTCAGCATATTAGTGTGCATTATGCACAAACTGGGGCATTGTGGTGGTGATGAGAGATTGAAAAATATAATCGCTCGTCATCCGGAAATACGCGAGTATTTTGGACACGAGGAGGTTGACGCAGGAAGTCACATAATTGACTTCAATCGCCGCACTGGATTAAAAGGTAAGCAGTAAATTTCTAAAATAAAATCGAATATATTAGCATTAAAAATTTACTTTATAATTAAATTATAATATTTATTTCATAGAACCGAATTGCATTATAGGACGAGCGATATCACAGGGGGCGCCCAGTAGAACGCCTTAGTTTAAGGACGTCACCCTGTGAGACAAAAAGAGGAGGGAATACCAGCAAGTAAGTTCTAGGGAAATAAATATTATCTAAATGTTTATAGAAATTTCAATTATTAAAATATTTTATTTTTTCCAGGAAGAGCACGTATTGAACTGGAAAATAATATTCCGCATCCGCGTGACGTTCTTGTCATCGTAATTGGTAAGTATTTTACAAATAATCGAAAAATCTAGTATACATATAATACAGATGTAATGCAATAAACAATAAAATCAATTTTGTTTTAAATGATGATGACGACAATAATGATACGAATAACGGATTGAGTCCGTCTGATTCGATTAGAGCATTGGTCTCTCCAGGTTTTATCATTTCCATAACGTGTAAGTTCTTTAAAAAAATAAGTTAGAATATAGAGAGTTAGTTATACACAGAGTTCAAAAATAATAATAATAAAAATTACTTTTTAGCGCAGGAAACCGAACAAAATCGGAAGGAAGATGTAGAGTCTGGAGAGGAGGAGGAGGAGGAGGAAGAGGAAGAGGAGGAAGAGCAGGAGGAGGAGGATAACGATATCGATAATTTTTTGATGATAATGATGATGATAATGAGGAGTAGGACAAAGCTAATGCTGAGGACAGCGTTGATGATAACGGCGACGACGAGGAGGAAAAGGAAATACATGACGAGATAGAAACGTCTCAGGAGATAATAGAGGAAGAAGAAGAAAAGATATTAGGCATCTTTTGAAAATGAAGGTAATATTTTTACTTTTTATTTTAAATTTGCTTGTTGCTCGAGATACTTAAACAGATATTTTTATCAGATGTTTCGTATTCTCCTGTTCTGTCTATGCCGCCGGAATATAAAAATTTGTAAATAAGAAAAACATTCGCCCACGTACGATCATGTAAACAGGTATAGGTGAGTTATCTTGCTATGCTGTAATATTACAACTAGTAGTATAAATTTCTGACTTAATATATGGCGATGTTATCGCAGATTGATAAGGTTTGTTTAACTTTTTTTACAGTACAAACTGGCAATGGTACCGACCATCCTACTTCCGTGATTGCTTCTACATCGCTTCTGCATGCAAGAGAAACAAACATCTTGGAAGAAAAATCCTCTCAAAATTTCAAAGACTCCATCGACGATGATCATCATCAGCAGCAGCAGCAGTAGCAGCAGCAGCAGTAGCAGCAATGGCAACAGCTACATCATCATCGAGAAGAAAATAATCATCGGATCAACAAAGGAGATTAGAATTTATACTTTGCTTTTATCGAATAAAAGGCGGAAAACTCGCGTCGGTTTAGAAATTTTGCGATACTAAGGAGGGAGGCAACTTTTGCGATACGTCCGCCCGAAGATACAGATATCATTCGTTGGATAGAAAGCGCGTTTCATAAAATTCGAGTGTATGCATTACATTCATGCGAACCGAATGATTACGTAAGATTATCATTCGAGTCGGCGGATCTAGCGTGTGGTCTGGCTGGTTTATCGTTTCGTCCAGTAACGCGATTTAACTCATGAGGATATATGATAACTCGTGAGTTCGTTGACGCGAAGTGCTGGAGGATTCGATATCACAGAAAACTTTACAATACGCGTTTTCAAAGTCTCAATACCAGCCGCGGCCGTCAATCTAATCGATTAACTCGCGAAGATGTAGCCAAACGCTCGCTTTTGCAAATAAATAATACAGATAATTTGTGTTTTCCCCGTTTGCTAGTGGCACGCGTACATCAAAAGCGTGGGCAACTGCGTACGAAAGAATTGTAAGAAAGATGGGAATCCGTGAGATACCAGCGTTCTTACAACATAACCTGGCCGAAGAATTAACGAAAGCCGCTGGTATCACGATTCCCGAGGAAGGATATGGAATTCGCGAAATCGAGCAATTCCAATGGATTCTCGCTTCCGAAAATATTGCAATGATATATAATTAATATAACAGTACTTTCGATCGAGGCGAGAATCCGATGTACGACTCGTTATTTTCCTGCCTAGGTAATATAATGTATTACGAGGGTTCCCGACATTATAATCCTATATTAAATATAAAAGCCGCCGCCGATTTTCGTAGAGGATATGCGTAGCGTGCAACGTGAGCTTTCGTAACGACAGAGGTCAATGCACAAAAAAATGCTCATGCTGCTACGCCATCCCGTCTTGCGAATTCCCCGACGTTGAGTTGATTAAGTGCGATTCGTGCGTTCGCGTCTTCTTCGGGCGTACATGTTTCGAACATCATCGAGCGCAGGGATCATATAATCAATCCCTCAAGCGTTTGCGAATCTATTAAAATTTGTAACGGATGCGGGCGATTGGTTAATTTAAAATCGCGACACGATTGCGACATAGTTTATTGCAAAACTTGCCGATCGTTACAGTCTTCGAATCATTTTACATGCGACTTATTTGTCGCAAAGCCTCAATAGAAAACCTTGGAGAGAGTACGAGTACTGTACATCGCGATAAGAAAATCCGCAAACAAATACGAATGACGTCGAAGACACGGTCGAGTATGTTAAAAGAGACCGCGTCATGTTTTATAATTTCAAAACGCGACAAGACACTTATCGAGACACAAGGAACGGAGAATTCATGTTTCAATTCTCTGCGTTGCGCAACAAATTTGCGAAGCGTGCGCGGGAATAGACGTCATGACATTGCGATGTCGTTGGTGTGGAGTGCGCGAATTCATATTTAGTGATCCCATAAAAGAGTTTATCAATTTCGCGACACGAACATCTAAATATTTAAAAAAAAATCATCTGTATCGCGTAATGCTAAAGCATTTTTCGCTCAGTTTATTTTAAAATACCTCGTTGAAAAGTCCGGGAATAATGGAAGAACCTCGGATGATTTTGAACGGGACGAAAATTATCGTTATGACGATTGGTCGTACAAAATTTATTGATAGTTCAAATTATATACCTGCGTTTAGCTGATTTATCCAAGGCTTTCGGACTGCGGGATACTTTGGGTAAAGGTTTTTTTCCTCATTTGTTTAATACGCTGCAAAATAAAAATTATATTGAACCAATACCTAACGTTCGATATTATTCGCCTGAGCAAATAAAGCCCGAGAAGCATGAGCCCGAGGAACATAAGCCCGAGAAACATTTTATGGTTCGGCATGAGGAAATGTCGCGATCGAATTTTGTTTTTGATTTCAAACAAGAAATAATAAAATATTGCCGGAATGACGTAGATATCTTTCGACGTGCGTGCATGGCATTCAGAAAAATCTTTTTAGAACACGGAGATGTGTGTCCGTTTGTAGAATGCACGACTATCGCTTCCACATGTATGAAAGTTTTTCGCAAAAACTTTTTACGCAAAGAAGAAATAGGAAGCATTTCCATCGGGCGGATATAGATATAAAGACAATCAGTCGCACAAAGTATAGTAGTTAATGTGGGTCGAGCGTAAGCTCGGACATCCTGTAATGCGGGACGAGGCCAAGAATATCGAATTGCTGATACATCCGACATTACGAAGTCGAATCAGCGACCAAGACGTTGCGTTACGTTTTACAATTTTACGATTATTTTTGGCACGGTTATCCCAACTATTACTAAATCAATCGTGAAAGGAACCTTAAGTACTTAATTGTCTGGGGCATTTACACGAAGATACAATCGATACTCGATACGAACTCTCGCAATGACATGGCGTCTTCGACAACGCGGATATAGAGAGATGAAGAAATAGGAGTGTGAATTTGCACGAGAAAAGCGCGAGAATCGCGAGATGCGCAATTTCCTTCAAAACTATCCGATGCTAATCCGATGCTAACCCTCCTCTCGACCCTCGCGAGGCGCTCTTTGATGGCAGTATGGAAAATATCGTAACCCGATACAAAGTTACGGGTATGGAGAAACGTTATGTAAACGTTATGTAAACGTTATGTAAACGTGTAGATTCTGTGATATTTTCTGTCGAGGATATCATTCGGTGCACAGTACTTCCTCCACGCGATCTCTTTCACCCTGTACTCCCGTACCATGTACAAGGCAAATTATTGTTCGGGCTGTAGTTACTGCGAAAGGCCGAGTGCACTCACGATCTTCCCGTCGTGAATTCGTAGGTGCATGGGTATCCTGCGAATTGCATAAAGCCCTCGAGAAAAGTTATCTCGTGACGAATGTGAGCGAAATATGGCAATTTAGAGTCACACGATTCGAGGCAAAGTGGTTTGTTTGCCGAATATGTCAATATATAATTTTTGAAATTAAAGCAAGAAGCTAGCGGCCGAGCGAATGTCAGGATGACGAGTCGAGGAAATGATACTTTCGGAAATATGAAGAAACTGAGGGTATTGTTCTCGATAGAAATAATATCGTTCGAAATCCTGGTTTATATTCGGTGCAAAATTCATTGCGAAATTCTACTTGAATTCTTTCTGGGATAAATTCGACCAACGAATCAATTTGCCTAATACAGAGATCGTAAAAAAATACGAACGTTTGGCAACGTTGCTCACGAGTTCAGAGCATGAAATAACCAATATATTACCTGTCAATGACGAGAAAATATATGTTTCGTGGCGACTACGCGGTCGCACCTTCTCCGCAAACCAATCCTGTAATCACGGCATAGACGACGTCACAAGCACGACTGATATTGTACAAATATCTAGAGAAATTAGGTAGTCGTTTTATATTGTGATACAGATTCGTATATTTACGTAAGCAGAGGCGAACGAGCGAGTACGAGCTGCAGGGAATTTTCTGAACGATATGATGGACAACTCGAGATCTATCGGGCAGTTTTATCGAGTCATTCGTGTTCGGGGGCTCAAAATTCTATTTCCGGCGTACGTCGTTCATACACCGGAAGGTAATTGGCACAAGATTTGTAAAGTTAAAGGAATAATATTAAATTATAAGAACTCTCGAATTATAAATTTTAGTATTGGAAATTAATAATGGATAATGAAAAAGAAAGGTGCGATAAAGAAGAAGAAGAAGAAACGGGAGAGACAGTAATAAATTTGAATTTTAGTGCAATCCGACCGTATTTCATCACGAAATCGTAATGCGAAACGAAACAAACATGTACACCGGTATTGGTAAAACGCAAATTTATTAATAATCGCTATTTCTCTTCCGTATGGTTTCAAGAGAGAATAATGACTTCTTTTTCTTTCTCTCACTTATATTTTAAGCTCATGAGTTTTCCGTCTATTTGCATTTAAGTATTTAAGTATTATGTAAGAAAAAATTTGAATTTAAGTTTTTTGTAAGTAATAAAATATAAGTATCTCTCTTTTGCAAAAAAAATAATTTTATTAGAATTTTATTGAATGATTTAAAAATGTAAAAATGTAAATATTGTTTCTGAATAATTGAATTTTTTGAGTTAGCAAAAATATAATCAACATAAAAATATAATCAACATAAAAAATTAAAATTATGTTTCCTTCCTCTTTTTTAAAAAAAGTATCGAATAAAAAATATTTTGTACTTGAAGAAAACAAGAAAGGTGATTTATTATAAAATTCTAACCAGCCTTTCCGATTTTTCTACGAAAGCTTTTCCTTCGCTGCGGCATCACGGTAGCGACATCAGAGTAAACTTCGGCGATGCCATGCGTTCACTTAACGATAAAAATATACGCAGATCGCGAGCCTTTTTGACGCGAACATAAGCTTGTGCGCATCGCACCGCGGCGAAATCAGCTTTTCGCCCCGCCGCGGTAGTCTTTGTTGACAAACTCACGCGGGGATACACTGAGCGCGAGCGCTTGTCCGCCGCGTGGGGGCCTCCGTCACGATGATCAGCTTATCTCCCTTGCCCCTCCCAAAATTATTTCGTTTTACGTATTCTAGAAATCAAATGACGTTTTTTTCTTTTTGCTTTTGAAGTCATGCACGGAGATCGATCATTCATTTCGTAAGATGGACGTGCGCTGGAAACATCCTTGGACGTCGATCGTATGCGGGCCGATCGGTTGCGGAAAGATGATCGATTGTGAAGGCTCTTCTCCAGCATTTATCTCTCATGTCGGACGCTTTAAGAGAGTTTTGTTTTATTACGCGGAATGACAAGAAGTCTATCATCAATTACAATATGACACACGTGTAAAAAAATTCGAAGAACAGCGTTGGGGATGCAACAATACTAAAACGACGAAGAAGAATATAATTGAATTTCGCGAAGGATTATTGGAACGATCCTCTTTCTCCAAAATTAGTGATAATCGACGATCTTATGAGAGAATCGTCATGCGATGCGATCGTGGATCTTTTTACCAAAGGCAGTCATCACAAGAATCTCAGTGTTATTCTTATCTTGCAGAATCTATTCCATTAGGGACGTGGCCAGTATGATATATCACTTAACGCGAATTACATCGTTGTTTTCAAAAATCCATGCGATCGCACTTAAATTCGTCATTTAGCGCATCAAGTCTATCCCGACGATCCGAAATTCTTAGAAGAAGTATATTACGACGCTACATTGAGACGGGTATTTGTTGCTCGATCTGAAATCAACCTCGGACGAGTATCGATTTCGAATGTATATTTTTCCCGAAGATACGATTCATTACGTCTATGTGCCGCGTAGATCATTTTCCAGCGGATTCATATTATATAAAAGTTGAGAACGGGTAATTGTAGTCAGTCGTAGATTTTTTCTCGCGATGAAGATGAGTGACAAGAAATCGCACAGAGCGTCGAAAATCGCCACATATTCGATCGGTAAGAGAAACGCCTGTCTCTTCGCGGCGCTCTATCATTTGAACAAAATTCAATGCACAACCTTCTTGCGCAACGCTAACGAAAAACTAATTCGTTGTATCTATGAATGTGTTTTTAATACACTCAAAAATAATGTCTCGCTCGAACGGTGTGAAAAAAATCAGTTAACGAAATACAAAAAGACTCTGCGTCGCGTCGTTGCAAAACATGGAAGGATAAAAGAAAGCTGTTGGTGTAGTGAGATGGATTTTTACTTTATATTATCGGGTCTATATTATCGACCTTATTATCATTAATTATCGAAAAAAACGAAATAGTAGAGTAATGTAGTCTCTCCATAATGTAAATAAAATTTATTTACATTATGGAGAGGGCTAAAAAAATGATTTTAATTTCGATCGAAAATCTGGAGAGAATCAGTTACATCAAAATCCGACATCATTCGTTGACGGAGTCATAAGAAATAACAGTATCGCAAAATTCGGATAACATCGAATACTAATAATACAGCGCAAACTCCGGGAACTCATCTAACACGACTCGATGCGGAGATGAGTATTCTTAATTCCAGCTGGCTGCGTGACGAAAGTGAGAGGTAGAAAATGTACAGAGAGGCATTATGCCAATATCTACGATTTATCCAAGAAGACAGAAAGACATACGTAATGAAAATGCAGAAGACAATTACACGAGACTGCTACATGAGAGCCTCCGCTGATAACGGGACGATGAACGATGGCGTTTTTGACGATCTTACGCAAACATCCGATATACCACCATCACATTTCATTAATAACACAGATATTATTACGAAAAATTTCGAAATTTCGAGCGAGCATAATCATACGATGAAAAGTATCGAGGAAATATTGGAAAGCGTACTGAAATCTTATCGTAAGCATGCACACTTACTGATAAAACATTTATTTCGAAAAGCCTGTGCCTGATAGAATTAGTTGGGACGAGCGTGGAATCATGACTATAGATAATAACGTCATTAAAGATTTGAATATCCATGAATATCCACTTAATAAACGATGCAATACACGAGAGAAAAACTGTGAAAGCAGCGAGTAGAAATCAATTTGCACAATTATTCCGTGTGCTGAACATATCTTCTGCACTGGTGAGAAATAAAAAATTATTGTCCATGCATGGTGTTGCTGTCAACAATATAAATCTTCGACCTCGCGCGAGTTCCATGCCTTTTATATCAAAAGCGCGAGTTCCATATCGATTGTATCGAGAGCACAAGGAAGGAGAAAAATGTAAAAATTACGAATAAAAAATGGACGAAGAAAGTTTGTTAATTCTTTCTCATACATGAAACAGATACCCTCGTATCTTTAACGTAAATGAGAAAAAAATCGGTTACTCGCTTGGAAAAAACTGGGATAACGAAAACATTTGAAAAACTATATTACGATCCGTCGCATTATGCGAGCTATTCGGCGATGGATCTAACTTGTGCCGTTAAACCGAATTTCTGCGGGGAGAAGTCGTACGTTGGCTCGAATTACAAGACGCGTACCATACACGTTGCACCGACCATTGCGCTGAAAATTTCTGCGATTGCATTACAACATAACAAACATTGACGATGTGTGGGAGGCAGATTTGATCGAACTCCGAAATCTTTTAAAAAATTACAATGACGGTTATTCCTATCTGTTAGTGTTTATCGATGTACTAAGTAAATACATCTGAGTAGAACCGTTACATGACAAAACGAGTAACTGCGTGATAAAAGCTTTCCATCGCGTACTCGTCGAAAAGCGAAGGATGAATACCCGTATACTTGCAAACGGACAAGGGTAAAGAATTTGTCGCACAATCAATGCAGAAATTTCTTAAAGAAAACGACATACATTTTCGGGTAACACGCAATCCGAACATTAAAGCCGCCATCGTCGAGCGCTTCAACAGAACACTGAAAGAGCGAATGTGCGTTTCTTCACGTATAAAAACTCGCGACGCTACATCGATGTTCTTCAGGATATTATACGCGCTTATAATCACTCGTCCACGAGAATGCAACCAATACGAGAATGCAGCAATAACGAAAGAAAATAGCTCGGTGTTGGAAAAACGAAACGCTAAAAAAACCTGTGCGAGAAGTTAAATATCGCGCCGGAGATCTCGTCCATATCAGAAAGTATGGTAAAAGGCGTCTTAGAGAAAGGCTAAGTGGAGCGAGGAGATATTTCAAATTTATCGTGTTCTCGATTGACAAAATTATCACGTATACGAACTGCGAGATTTAGCAGACGAAGTCATAGAAGGTATTTTTTATGAGCAAGAACTAATTCGAGTTGAGAAAAATTTAGAGGAAGAACAATTTATCGTCGATCGTGTGATAAAGAGTAGGGGATGAGGAGCTAATAAACAAGTGTTAGCTGGCGCGGTTACCCCATAAATTTGATACTTGGATTCCGGTTTAATTTCTCTTCGCGATGGAGGAGGAACAATTTTTCCTGGTACTTCCGAGTAATAGCAGTATGAGTCATTTTCCGGATAATACAACATCGTTCTTTATCACGGAATTACCTCACTCTATAGTGTTACATGGGCAATGGGAGGTTGCGAAAAGCGAGATTCAATTTCTCTGTAGCTTTTTACACGTACGTCATAACGAAAATGTGATCAGATTCGTCGATGTTAAACCCGATGAGGAGAATGGTGCGTTTACGGCAAAAGAAGTTACATTTCCAAATGGTATTTACAACGATATCCATGAGTTTATCGATGCGATTAATACCGCGTGTAAAATTGCCGAATCGCATTTTTATTTCGAACAGCAAAAAGCGTCTGACGGTGACAAAGTCTTGATAAGTATTAACTGCGATGAGAAATACAAAATGTTACATCACATAAACTTTTTCGATAATTTTCTACGAATACTCGATTTCGCATCAGCAATTTTCAGTAAATACCAATTTTATTCCAATCTCATGATACGTAAACCTAATTCGAATGAAGAGAAAATTTGTCTTACTTACGGATTTAAGGAGACGGGAAAACGACTTGCAGATGGTTATTGGAGTAGCGAGCCCTATAGTTTGTGGCGCGGTATCCCCGATAAAATGTTCGTTTATTGCGATATTTGTGAGCCATATATAACAGGCGATGTACGTCCTCTTCTCAGGATAGTTCCGGTCGAGATACGCGTCATAATTACGCATCATATTTGGTACCAATTTAATGAAACATTTCTCATTTCCAAATTATATTCCAATGCGACGAACGAATTTCACGATCGAAATAGATATAAGAAATCATCTTGAAAAAAAAATTCCATTCGAATTCGGAACGCTGACAATGACGCTGCACTTTAAACGTAAGCAATAACTTTGAGTGTGACGTTAATCTTTAATTAGGAACTAACGATGGAATATGAAGAGTATTTTGATGCGCGGGACACCGGTAGCAGAAGTGAAATTCCGTGTTTTTCGTCGGCTCGCTCTACCAACGCGGAATCGGAAGTTTTCTCGGCGGGTTATTTAGAAAAATACTACCCTACCTAAATAAAGGTGCACGTACTGTCGGGAGAGAAGTTTTACGTGCGGGAATTAACGTAATAGAAGATGTCGAAAATAATAAACGTTAAAGGAAGCGATCAAAAGTCGGCTCGCGGAATCGCGAAGTAATCTGAAGAGAAAAGAAAAAATAAATTCCCCAATGAAAGGATCGGGATATAAAATATCTATGAAATCTGCGGCATTTCAGTTTCCACCCGATGATCGAGATAGACGTATCGTGAATCGTAAACAACGCTAAATAATCAAAAGAAAATCATCAAGAAGGGAAGAAGAGCAAAAAAGTAACGAAGAAGAAAAAGAAAATTCGTTCTACAGGAAGAAAGAAAAAATCATCCGCTACGAAACATCGAGTCAAGAAACGCGACGTACTAGACATATTCTCTTAATTGAGATAAGAATTCGTGGCTGAAGAAAAAACATGTCTTTTCTTCATATCCGCTCGAGCGAGTATATAAAGAGCGAACGCGATCTCTTCTCTCTACCTCCTATGCAAACCAGCATTGAGAATTCGCAATGGATTTATTACAAACCCGTAACTTCGCTCGCGGATGACTCGCCCATAGAATTCATCATACCCGGACATGGAGAATTATCTAGACCTCACTCACATCATGTTGAGTCTTCACATATGCGTAGAAAGCGAACGCGAAGAGAGCACATCGGTCGCACCCGACGGCAGAGCAAAAGTAGGACCCGTAAATTATTTACTGCATTCCATGTTCAACCGACGTATATTTCATAATCAAAAGTTCGTATCGCCACTAAACAACGCTTACGTGTACCGCGTGTACATCGAGGCGTTATTAAATTATGCTTCACCCGCAAAAACCTCCCATCTAACGATCTTCTTGCTTATGGGACGCGGATATCCTTGGTTACCTGGACGACATATTAGTCAAATCTAAATACAGCGCTCGAGAAACGCGCGCAATACATTCAAGGAAATCGCGCTCTAGATTTCATTGGTCATCTTCACTGTGATGTTTTTAATCAAGATAAATTTTTAATTAATTTTTAATTAACGGAGTGGAAGTTAGAATGAGACTCGTACATTTGAAAGATTCATTTTATCTTATGGAGAGTAAAACGTATCGAAAATACGCATGTCGTGGGGGAATTGACAATGCAATACTCGGACAGCTGCCGAAACGAATAATAATCAGTTTTGTATTATGTTGATAATAAGGCGTTTAACAGCGATAGAAAATTGAACTCGTTTAATTTAAAAAATTATGGTATAAATTTCTTTTCGTTGTATGCCAATGGCATGCAAATTCCCAATAGACCGATACAACCAAATTTTTCAAAAGACGAGCCATTCTACGTTGAAGTTTATTATTTTCAGGAACCGGTATTCACTTTCTGAACAAGGGTAATTCTATAAGTAGAGACGATTACACCTATAATAATTACACTCTTTTTGCTTTCGATCTTCAGATCTATCTAATTGCGCAGGACATTGAAATCTCGTAAAACACGGAAGCTTACGATTCGAAGTGAGATTCGAAAAAGCTCTTTCCGTGACTATTAATTGTATCGTCTATGCCGAATTTGATAACGTTTTAGAAATCGATTCCTCGCGTCAAGTCATTGTCGACTTTTCCAGTTAGCCCTATAGCTTCTGCGAGAAAATTAGTTTCCTCTTCACTATATATTTTTTTCTCATCTGATTGGAGATGACGGAAAAAGCTTTAGTCTTGTTTGCGACACCGACGCCAGTGTTTCGTGACGTAAAAAAAGTAGCGCAAATTCGAATATCATAATGGATATAGTCATCGACATACAAAGTTTTCGCGATGTCGAAGAAAATTTTATTATATTCCGAAAGAAGTCGCGGTTCTAGCGATTAATGTGACGATCACCGGACACTGGATTATGACGTCATCTTGTCCATTTGATGATTTACTCGAGAGAGTAAGACGAGAAAACAACTGGCTTGAAACCCGAAATTATCACGGAATCGAATGGTTCGATGGAGATGTCAATCCAAAAAACTTTATACATCTACGTGACATTACACTACACACACACACGCTATATCAGAGGACGAGAGAAGACACGCTATCTGAGTAATTTACTCCCTAGAGACGTATATAATCTGGAGGGAATTTCTCCAGCTTTCAAAATTCTACCAGATTTCGAAAGTCATGGACAACGCTGCACGCATCACGGATTTCGAACCAGTTGAATCACATTGCGTCTTACGCAACACTTACAAATTGAAACGCTGGTTAACTTATTATACGAAATAGCAGCAATTCAAGCAATTATGAGCCTTCCCTCAGAAAATTGGAGCGAGAGCGACAAGACAGACAGTGAGAATTTTTTAATTCAATTTAAAAATCAGAAACACAATATCATTCGTAATATTGGAGGAAAAATATCGCGACAAAAAAGACGAATCAGAGTGAGGACAAACAAGTGACAGACGAGGAGAAAAAAGATCTTCCAAAATTCGACTCGCCGACTGATAGAAGTAGAACTAACACTAGCACTCTCACAATCGAGCATTTTTGAAAATTCTACATCGCACTCGCCGGCAAAAGAAGTACATTTTGAATGTACGTAAACATTTCCTCTCGCGCGCTCTCCGACGACGAGAAATGAATTTGCTGGAAGTTTTAAACACATTACATCATCTCAGTGTTCGACATGCGGGGATCTAACCTGCTGATTGTGTAGACGAGGACTGCAGAGTATGTAGACGAGGTCGACTGCCATTGTCGCTAACACGGATGATCACAATCGACCTGGTAAACACTGGATCGCTTTCTACATCGATGAACATGGAACAGGAACGTATTTCGATAGCTATGGCTTACTGTCCTTAGATCCAAGATTCCTCTTATGACTTCGATGAAACTCCACCATGTATCGCTGGAATACGACAACACTGCAAGGAATACTTTCTCAAACTTGCGGACAATACTGCTTAATCTCCTGCTGTGTATTTCTACATTTTATGTGTAATGGCTATAATCTTTGCCAATTTCTTAATCTGTTTACCTCTGATTGTAAGCGAAATGACCGATTAATCGTACAGTTATTTCATAAAATTTCTCTTCATTATAAACATAAATTATCGTGTTATATGCCGTCATGTTCAAACGTGTACTCTTTCAAAAAAATAAAATAATTACTTCATGTAATTATTTTGTATCCCTTTTAAAAAACGTTTTGAATTTGTAAATATCGTCTGTTTCTTACTCCTACCTTCCCCATTTTCTCCCATATTACAGATCTAGATAATGTACATTAAATATATAAAATAGAAAGAATTTTTTTAAAGTAATGTTCGAAGACGTCGCGCTAGTTGAATATGTTCGTTCCTGTTTTACCTCTCCCCATTCTTCCTAGCAAAAGCAAGACTCTCTCTAGACTCCCTAATTTTCGTATAAGATCTCTCATAAATAAAAACATTCACAAACGCCAACACATCGGAGACATTGTGCACTAACAAAAAATGACCGTTAATAAAACCGCCCGCTATTTATGTCTAATGTTCGTACTCTATCCTCACGATAAAAAATGCTACAGACTCACTCATCATTTTTTCGAACTTTATCCTCCATTTTGTCAAAAGTCCTCTAGCACTTCCCTTCTCCAATAACCTCGGCTAGGTGCGAGCCAATCAGATTTTTGGGCAAGTATAGGGCGAACCAATCAGAACACACCATTTAATTATCCTATTACCTCTACCTCTTCACTCCTCGACCAAGATTCAGAGCACGCTATTTTCCTGACCCGTCTAGGCCACGCTCATGGCGCCGAAAGGAGACGTGGAGGGGGTTTGTTTTGGTGCCTCATAGCTGCCCACATACTACTCTCGTTATTTGTAACACATTACTTTTTATTTATTACTTGTAACGAGTAACCTTATGCTTACTCATAATAAATAATCTTTTCAGTGAATAAACGCGTAAAGAATGATTTTTCTTAGCACAAAATTAGTATAATTAGTTAGTGTAATTCGTTGCAATCATAGAAAACTGCAACATCGTTATCAAGTTGTTTTATAAATGTTTTATAACTGTTTTATAAATCTTATAAACAGTATATGAATTAATAAATTTAGTACACATTTTTTCCAAAGAATCGAAGAATATGCATTTTTAGCATTTCTACCCTTTTTCAAAAGAGAATTTGTACTGATATCATGTATTTTTTGTAGTGTTTTATATTTCCTTATAAATTTATGTTTTAGTTTAGTAACATTTTTTCTCGCCTAACATTTGTAGCGCTTTTTTACTTTTTTCAAAGAGATAAAAGTTTTATGCTAATATTTTGCCTTTGTAGTGTTTAACGTTTTTTTATAAAAAAAATATAAATTAATTACTTTAGTACATTTTTTACGAAGATTATAATAACTGTAATGTCAGGGTTGAAAAGTCACTCGATCGTTACTTACAACGAGTTAAAATAATCACTCGATACTGAAAAAAGTAACTCATTATTCGTAATCGCATCACTTTTTATTCGTTATGCGTTACTCACTACAAATAACATTTTTAATAAATAAATGCGTATTGATAAAATGTTACTCTTCAAAGTAACTTTTCCAAGTTCAGCATAAAATTAGTGTAGTCAGTAATCGTTGCGATCATCATAAAAAACTCATCGTCACTTATCAAGTCATTTTTATAACTGGAGATGTTGGTAGCGTCTCGGCTAAGCTACGCGCAGTGACACTGCTGTGGCTACTTTATACGAGCCGACGAGTTGCGCCAGATCAAGATTATCGGATTTCAATAAGGACTGAACCGATCAAGTTCTAAGTGTGCTTAATCGATTGCGACCGCTCGGAATTTATAATGAAAGTATTTTTATTTTTTTTCTACATGTTCTACGAGCGGAGATATTATGATGCAAAAAACGAATTTGAAACTTTTAAGAAACTTTTAAGTCGTCGTCGTCGTCATCGCAGCTACGGAATGGAGGAAATGTCTTTTTGAAATTTTTGGCGCAAGAGGCAAATGTGGCGCTGATGCATGGTCACATAACACATATCTGTGACTGATGATGAACTAGTGTACACTTTGGAATTGAAGTGAAATAATTTAGGTTAGGAAATCCATCATCACATCGATAGCATAGATAGAGGAACTCGTAAGTGAGGCTAAAATAAGTATTTTCTGCTTTTGTAATTACACAAATTCTTTGTTGTAAAACACACATTTTCTGCTTAAGAATACAAATTATTTCCTGTATATTAATAATTAAATTATATTAATAATTTTTTCTTTTCGTATTTGCTTAAATGTGAAATAAGAATTTTTATTCAACTTTTAATATCTTCAAACGATTAGAGGAATTTCTATTTACATGAAGGATTAAAAGAACAAGAATATAATTTTCGAGAACAAGTTTGACTTGAATGTTCTTCAAGATATGTTGTTACAAGAAATTGAAAATAGTGCTCCGATGGAAGAGGAAGATAGTGTCAAAAAATATGAAGAATAAAAGAAAATTATATAACACGAGTGCGATTGCAATTGGCTAAAAAGAATAGAATTATTGCATCTTTAACGAGGTAATTGAACGATGTTCCAGGACGTTCTGAATTGACACAATATCAATGATGTTTCATGGAAATCTATAATCAAGGTTAACTAGATTAACTTTTATTTACAGACATAAGAACAATTCTTATAATTTAAAAATATCTATTTCGCAAAATTTGGATTAAAGAAGCATATTACAGTTTCAGCTAAGCACAAAGAAACTTAACAATACTATACATTATACAATACCTTCGATGATACAAAATTATATATAACTAAGGAATTGTTGTTGATTCGTAGTCTTAACATATATGTAACTTAATATATTTTATGACAAAACTATGACATTAATAAGTGATAAGGAACAGTTTCTGAAACAATTTGAAATTGTTGCAGGAGTGAAGTGCAACAAAGCGATGATAATATGGAAAAACAAATTCTTTTTCTTTTATTTCCATCATATTCAATGACAAATTCTGCAGAGTCACAAAATAATTTTAAATAACGAAATAATTTTTTATTTAGGTGGAAAAACGTTGTACCGACGAAAAAGGAAGGCGAGATACACTTAATCAACAACTTGTCATTCTCGTAGAGCAGCAACGCAAATATGTTACGGCAGTTAGACAGCTTACTATTGAATGTCGCAAAAATGAAGCATTATTGGCTCAACTTGTGTCGTTATTTTGTAAGTTTCTCTTCGTAAATAGAAACTAGAAAAATTTACTCGTGATATGAAATTATGATAAACTATTTTTAAATTTTATTTAATAAAAATTTAGCTGTTTTGTCCTTTCGCTATGAATATACACAATGAATATATTGTGAAAATTAAAAACACAAATGGAATTGTTTCTTATTATTTATACAAACTTACCTTTTTAAAAAAAGGTAAAAAAAGCGTTAAGCATACATGCTTTTCGTGAAGAATCATTTTTTTCATCAACGCCAATTATTTAATTGGCCGTGGAACTGATTAATTGTGTTTGTGTTTGTTGTTTAGTAGAATAATAGGGAAAAACGAACTTTTCCCACACCTAATAGTTTTAATTTTTCTTCGAAGATATTCCTATTGAAAGTCTTCTTAATTCAACCTAAGTAATGACAATTTTAATTCTCTGTCAAAAATTATTACTCTTCGAAAAAAATTAATGTATCAAATGAAAAATTAAAACCCAGACTGCTACAATCTTAACTAATCAAATTAAATTCTATCAAATTAAAAAATAAAACAAATCATATTGTCTATTGTTATTTACTTAACTCTAATGATGTGTATCATTCGTATAAAAGTAGAATTTAACTTGGCGTCACAGTTAAATTCCATGTAATTCAGATACCAAATTATATAAATAATATTAACTTTAATGCTATGCACCATTCCTTTAAAAAATTTGATATAAGAACTAGCACAAAATTAAATCCCATTTTTAAACCATGCCAAATTAAATAAATAATGAATCTAATATTAATTAATCTAATATTGTATATCATTTGTATAAAAGAATTGATATCAACAATTGTGGCGCCAAGTTAAATTCTACTATCAAAATCAAAAGTAAAATCCAAGTGATACTATCTTTATTATTATTTATTTAACTCAAATGGTACTATTTTTATGAGATGAAACCTAAGTATATGTATATCTTATTGAAGGATTTCTTTCTATTCCAATCCAAATGGTTTAAATTTCTCTTAAATGAAATTATTATATCACAATTCATTCAAAGACATTTCTCTTCCAACTAAAGTAGTGGTTATTTAATTCTCCTTCAAAATATTATACAAAACATTATCACAAAATTGTGTTACCTTGCTCAATTTAAGTGTTATCACAAAAAATTAAAGAGTTAACCGTATAAAACGAAAAAAATTAATAGAAAAATTAAAATAGAAAAATTAAATAGAAAAATTAAATAGAAAAATTTTTCATGTAAGAACACTTGATAACAACCAATTACTCAAACCTTTCTTGCAACTACACGCATGATCTAATAATAATTTCCTATTAAATAGGTTAAATAATAATGAATTTTCTATTAAATAGATTTCACTCTAAGAATAAAAAGTTCATGGTAGGACCAACAACATACGCTTATTAGTTTAACAGAAAACTCAGCTATTTCATATAGGAGTCTACGCTATATTAAATAACTTTACACTATATTTTATAAGAATCGAATTTAAGTTCACGATAAAAAACTTTTTATTCGTGAATATATTCAAATATATAACTTACATAAAAACGTATAAACACATGTATAAGTATGGGTAAATATTCTGTTTAGGTCCGATGACCTTGACTTTGACTTTTTTTATTTTTTTTTTATCGGTGGGAAAATGCCTTATGTATCCTGTCGGCTTCGGAGGAGAACCTGGAGTATGCAGACACCCGCTATGCCCACATCCACTAAAACCCTATCAGGTATTTTACTCTGATTCTAACTGGGACACCTCCGGGAACACATGCAGCATTCTTCCGGAGGTGCTCCGAGTTCATCGACCTTAATTCGGATCTAACTTGCTCGGAGTCTCTTAATGGAGAAATCCGGGCATATGCTGGGCACAGTCTGCTCTAATGAGTAAGGAAAGGGGTATCAGCCCCCCTCACCCTGCCATCACATATAACGTGTTGAAGGGGGCGGAATAGGGATTCCCAGGTCCCGTCAGGAGTTCTCATCCTCTCTTCCCAGAGTTCGGCAGAGGAAGGAATGGATCAGTCATCCGATCCTCCTCGCCAGCCCCAGGGAACCTCTCGGGATCTTTCCCAATGAGGCAGAGAAGGAAACCAGGAACAAGTCCCCTGCCTCAAAGTCCACCTAACCGAGCTGAATCAGGGGAAGGTTGAGAGGCAGCAAGGTGTCTCCGCTCTCCCCTTCCGCTCTTCCCCTGTTACCGTCATCCAGCCGAAGCCAGTTCTGGCGGTGTGTATCTTACGGTTTTTTGGGGGTGACGGATCAACCCTCGGTCTGCCGCTGCTACCGCTGGTGGAAGCGGTTGCCGTCAGCGACTCCCTTATTGGGGGTCTTCCGCTGCCCTCCTCTTTCTCTTTCCAGCACGAGATCTAGTTCTCGTGATTGGACGCCTTCCCTATCTTGCGATTGTGGTCGCTTTCACATTCTTACCCTGCTGGGATCAGAACGGCGCAACAAGGGACGGAGGGAGTCTTCACAAGTTATGATTCCCACCTCCGCCTCCGCCCTCTCGATCTTGACATATATTATCAAATTCATTTGTTGTTCAGACCTTGTGTGATGTCCAACAAATTTTAGCTGTCGCTCGTTATTCATTAAAAAGTTATTAATAAAAAAAATTCAAAAAATAACGTTTTATTTCTGCTATGTATAGGTGATTTAAAATAATCTTTTGTCCTTAAAGAGACATATTCTTGACTATATTTCTAAGACAATTTTTTTTTGGCAAAAATTTGTCCGAAACTTAGTTATTTTTAAATCATAAGAAATAGTTGGCGTATCACAAGTCAAATACGGAAGGTAAGCAGGGGCGGCGCGCTCACCGATGCATGCGGGACGCACCCATTAGACTCAACAATAATATTACAGTACACACGCCTACAGTATATATTCGAATGCTCTCCTTCTCTCTCTCTCAATCGTACGCACTCATTCATTCACTCAGTTATCTAAATTAACTATTACTACTTGTAACTTGAAAATGATATCGAAAAAAACTTGTCATCTTGCTTTGTGTGATACTAATAAAAGCTAAGTGTTAAAGAATATTTTGTATATATTTTCTACATAAATGTAGAATCAGATGAAATGATAGTACGAATGATAGACGACATAAATATTTGCAAATCGCATTTTGAGAAACAGTGAGAAATGCGACTGTGCTTTCTGATAATGAATCAATATCAATTACGAGTTAAAAAATATAAACCATTAAATACATTGCAGAAATTCGATAATTTTACTCTTCAACTTCTGGAGAAAGATGGATAAACAATTTTACGTCGAATTATTGTCTAAAGCAAGAATTTATTGCAATTTTCATTAAAAATGTAAAAAATTACGTAGACGTCAGATTATTTAAATATCAATTTTAAGTCAAAATTATTACACACGTTTAAAAGTGTAGATGTGTGTGTGTCAGAGAGAGAGAGAGAGAGAGAGAGAGAGAGAGAGAGAGAGAGGGGGGGGGGAGGGAGAGAGGGGGGAGAGAGAG
>Ga0157364_1000531_pt1 | contig 26798 bp, 16 predicted proteins | sample AttsexASBM2_FD_111476 | JGI IMG/M metagenome (GOLD analysis project Ga0157364, IMG submission 111476) | Fungus gardens microbial communities from leaf cutter ant in Ribeirão Preto, State of São Paulo, Brazil - Atta sexdens ASBM2 | ecosystem: Host-associated > Fungi > Mycelium > Unclassified ... | reverse complement strand
ATTTTAGAAGGCCAAATGTTAACGCTTTAAAACCACAAAAAGGCGGGAAGATATATAAAATTTAAATTATTTCGGTTGTATCAAATCTAAAGCTCAGAACTTTTTTGTACACCTAATATATATTGAGTTGTCCGGAAAATTTGTGTCGCAAAAGATTTAAATTTAATAAATGTATACTAAAATTTAAATCTTCTGCGTTTCAATTTTCCTTCAAAATCGGCGAACTTTCCGGACAACCCAATATATATACAATCCTTAGAATTTTGATAATTTACATTTCCTAAAAAAGTTACAAAATTTATGGATTTAATATTAGGTGTAGTGAAAAGAAATCCATTATTTTTGCATGAAATTGAATGAAAAAATAATGGATTTCTTTTTACTACACCTAATACTTACATAATTTAAATATTTTGCATTTAATACTTACATAATATAAATTATACTTATGTAATTTTATATAATACTTAAACTTATATAATACTTATATAATACTTAAACAATTTATATTTATAATGTGTGTGCCCAGATAGCTAAAATATTCAAAAATACATCATATCCTAAAGATGCCGTATTTGTAGCCTATTTCTTAGACGTATTTTAGATAATCTATTCTATGAGTGTAAAGACTATTTTATAATTTAATTTTTAATTCTTTTATATTGTATAAACATGTTAGTGATGCATTTTATAATATAGTCTAGGATAATTGTCTCTATTAATATGCCCTTTAGCCAATTTGTTTATTATTGAATTAATTATTAAATATTGTAGCTTTAATTTTATTTGCTTGCAATCAATATTGGTTTTTCAACTACTTCTTTTTCTTATAATATTTCTTTAATCTAAAAAATGTTAATACTTTATAATGCTTTTGACAAAAATAGAAAACATGTTTTTGTCCCTATTAATGAGTTCTCTAAACGGCAATAGCCCTATTAATGTGTCCCCCAATTTGTGTGCCTATCCATTTGATTCATTTTAACATATAGTTTCTAAAATAGTAATAATAAATTTAAGCTAATTGTTTATGTTAATATATTACATAAATCATTATTTCAATTATATTTATTTCAAAGTACACTCACACGTTCTCAGCTCCAATATAAGACACATCAATAGGGACAAATTTAAAATTTTGCTGTACGTATTATTGGATTCACATAAATTCCTCATATTGAAAATTATTTAAAATACTTTAATACTCAAAAAATAAAATATTATCTTCGGTATCGTATGCATTAACAATTTAACTTAAGGAAAACAAAATATTTTTTCTTATTTATTTATGCAAGTTTTCTTTATGACTTATCGAAATACAAAAGCACATTAATAGGGACAAGTATAGTAATTGGGACAGTTATCTTACATAGTCTATATTGTTTACAAAAGACAATGTAAACATCATATAGATTTCACGTAAATAATCCGTGTAGACATAATCTGAAAATTTATGGCACAATCTTGTGCCGTAATAAAAACAGATGAAGTCTGCGAGATTTGATCCTCATTATTATAAAAATGTTAATACTCAAAATATGAATTGATTTATATTCAATTATATTAATTATCAGTGTGAACCAATGTATTGCACTAGTTTTCTCAGAAGAAAATATTATTTATCTCCAAACTTCTTTATCACCCTATAATATGTATTGCTAGCACTTGTCGACTTGTCCCACTACTCTCTACAATCCCCCACCACGTGCTGTCAGCATGACAGTTTCGTCTGCAATCCGGCAGCTCCTTTTTAGAGACAATTCCAGAGACAATTCGCGATCGTTCGTCGATTTGTTCGCGTGCTAGATACGGGTCGTCCGCAGGATAGTGCGAAATTTTTGGTGCGATTTCTCGGCTCCGTGATCACGACGCCGCAACTTCATATCATTAAACGGCAACGACGATAGAAAACGGTGACACGCTCGTCATTTGATCGTCAAAGAATCCAATGTCGCGCGTTGTCATGAACGTGGCAATAGCATTTGAGCTATAGACCCGTCGAGGCTTTTTCTCCCTCTCTCTTCCTCTCTGGCTATTTCTCAGTGGCCTCAGTCTCTCTTTCGATTGCTTTCGGTTCCTTTCATGGCAAATGGTTCTTCGTGATCGCGGACCATCGGCGGATTCACGAATCCTCTTTGTGCGTTGTCGCTCACAACAACGCGGTGTTTGTACACGCGATGGACGAGGATAAACACCTGCACGCGATGCGACCTCATTAAAGACTTTGACTTGTGTGACGGTAATAATTCGCAAACAACAGAGATCTCCAAAGAATTCACCGCGATCCCCGCGCGTCCACTGACGTGCTGGAAAATTGTCGCCTCCTCGACAAAAATCGTGTTGAATGCAAATATAACGCAGGTTTGACGACGAAGGTGGACAAGCAGACAACATAACGTTAACGTCGTACTGTCTTCGGTTTGTTTATCATCTTGACTGTGTTCAGTGTTTGGGCGCTCGCGCATTATAAAGTTGTGTTCTGATATGTATATATTATACTGCCAGTACTGAACTGCAGTATAGAATTATATTATACGTAAAGCAGTGTCTACAATGAGTAATCTTAAGCTTTAAGCTTTAAGACTATTAGTGCTTTCCAGCAAGATGCTTTCTATTTGGTGACATAAGTTGACACAGGTTGACAAATGTTGTTTTTTTGTTATTCAATGAATGCGAAAAAGGAACGATGCTTATAAAAAATTGTATCATTGAATAGAAACCACCCACAGCGTAACCCAATGATTACTTCATCTTTGTTTAATATTGACAAACAAGGATTCATTGTATATACAATACATGTACACTATTAATACATTCCATTTTCATTCTCACACGCTGTAAGCCTCAGTTCATTCTTGTCTATCAAATATTAAACAAGAACTAATGATGTTTACAAGCGAACATTGGGTGTCTTCCATTTAATGACACAAGTCGACACAAATATCATTCTGTCTTTGTTATTCATAGAATGCAAAGAAAGAAAGAATAACATTTGTGTCGACTTATGTCACTAAATGGAAGGCAACCATTGTGTCATCTCTGTCTCTTATTGGAAAGCATTCTATGACATATCAAAAACTGAAGCAGTAAGCAAATTAACATTTTGAATTTGCAATTATGTTATTGCCTTATAGCCTTTGTTGTGATTGGGTGGCCCCCAATTTGCTTATTGCTTAAGTTTTTTGTGTGTCATAGCTTTTAAGCAATAAAAAATTAACTAATCATCGATTATTCTCATATTCCACTATGATTAGTCAATTTCTTTTTCAAAGCTTAAAGCTTAAGTTTTATACACAATCAATAAAAAATAAAAGTTCATAACTGGATCTTTGATACTTAAATAATTCCCGTGAATTTATATATGTAAGTACATGTATGAACATACATATATACTATATTTGACCTATGCGCCGAATTAAGTTTTTTCGAACTTAATTCGGCGCTTAGTTTAAATGATTATAAATAGTATATATGTATGCACATATATAATATATACAAAAATTCACATGAAATTATTGAAGCATTAAAGATTCAACTTCAATTATTATGGACTTTTATTTCTTATTGGTTGTGTTTTTATAGGATCTAATAAGATTCTTAGGCCCTGCGCATAATAGGAATAAGGAATTAAGGAATAAAGAATAAACGATTTTAACCTATCAGAAATATACGGTTTCTGATAGGTTGAAATCTTTTATTGTGCGTATGGTCTTACTGTTCAAGTTTTCCATCTTAAAATCTTATTAGATTATTGAATTATAAATTTCAGTACTGGTAGCGTGTATCAGAACACAATTCTAAACTTCTATCTTTTTTCTACAAGTAATAAGTGATGACAATAGTTTTGTGTATAGTGACCCTCTTTATGGCCGATTTCTTTATCTTTAGATAACTTTATGAGAAATTTCTTGAATAATAGATAAATGAGATATTTAAGAGATATCCGAAAGATATCTCATGGATAAAATTATCAGCAACTTATCTGAAAAATTAGCTATCAGATCATGAGTCAGAAATCTATCTAATGCTCCGACTCTTAGGCTATATCCACACAACTTACATAGTCGCATAAACGTATACATAAAGAAAATTATCCAATCACATTTTACATGCTTTGTAAGAGAAATGCAATTGGATAATTTTTTTTATGCATGTTATGCGGCTATGCAAGTTTGTGTGGATATAATTAATGACAGTTTAGCGTTGTTATCGCTGTTCCAAAATTTACTACCAGTATTACAAAAATCTATATAGTTTATGTCACATGCATTATAGATTTTCAGGCAGTAAATTTTAGGACACAGTCTTTATTGTTGATGCGTAGCTTTTTATATTTCATCATATTTATCAGATATTATATTGTAATATCTTATACTATAATATCTGCACAATGATAATACAACTGAACTGTCATCAAGAGGAAAATAAAAATTGTTCAAATTTAAGCAAAATCGTAAGATTAGTAACTTGTTCTCGTAAAACTTACTATGATTGATATTGTAATTCTATTTATATATGTATCGTAAGATCATTCGTACGATCATTCAGTAAATATCTACGATTTCTCGTATACAAACTTATGACTAGTTCGTAAAGGTGGTGCATAAAATTATAAACTCTTATGTAAAATTCTGACTAAAATTCAAGTCTTACGAGAACATATCACTAATTTTACGATTCTGTTTAAAACTGATCAAAAGAAATGAGGTTTACAGCGCGCGAGCGCTTAAACCGAATGCAATTTAGCTCCAATATAAATACTCCAATATAAATACTCAGTCAAGAGCGATATATTCTGACAGCGTATGAAATTTCATCTAGATTTGTTCGCGACGGGACACGGGATGCTCGCCAGAGTCAGAATCTCCGAGAGTCTCCGGAGAGTCTCTCCGAGCGTCCCTCCTCGCGCGCGCGATCGATATTGCCCTTGAACTAACGTGTCGCGCCTTATTATAAACGCGCGCGTGTGCTAATTATCGAATCGGAGTTGCAGCACACGCGCCGCGCGTATCACACGTATACGCACGCGAGCTCGTCCTTCGCGCGTATATTTATATCGAGGCATGCAATATCGAACTCAAAGCAGACGCCTCCGACAGCTTGCGGAGGCGCATCCGCATTTAGGTGCGTGGCCTCGTGACCTGCAATTTTCGCGCCGAAGCTGAGGCTCGACAGTGCGAAAACATCACTCTTGCAAGTGTATGTGCATGTGCGATACGTTTGTACGTTCGTCCGTCCGTCCGTCCGTCCGTCCGCTTGGCCGTCAGTTACATCGTCCATATAGTGTTTCTTCCATCATGAGTGTCTGCTGTACGACGTGAAGTGTAGCAATCGGCCAACCTTTTCGCTTCGCCGTGAGATTAGCTGCTGGCGCATCCGCTGCCGGAGTTCATCTCGGATGTTTTGGTAGCTGACTTTGTTCCCTTTTCTCTCTCTCCGTAACGGAAACGTCGGGTAAAAATCCATCGAGCATCCCGCGTCGCGCCGAGAGGGATTCGGACGTATACGCGTCATAGTTGATCCCGCGACGACGATCACGCGCGCGCATCTATAAAGACAGCCGCTCCGGATGCTGTTTCGGGCAGCGTCGGGGAACAATGATGTCACGTACGGAGACATAAGCCGTTTCCTCGCGGCAGGTGCGTCTGGATCTTCGGAATCTCGCGCGGAATTACGCGCGCCTTTCTGTCGCTCTTCATTCTCCCTTCGCATTCGCCAAATATGATCCATCCCGCAATATTTCTAAATTCCGTCGAATACACGTAAAAATGTAAATCCCTGCCGCGATCGTTGATATTCTACATCATATTAATATTTAAATTTAAATTTCTTCTTCCTAAAGTGACTACGTTTATATCGTATTTAGGACAGAACATTGATTGGATCAACGCAGCACGATTTCCTTGGGAGCTTCTTGCAGTCGATGCTACGTCCATAGGAACGATCCGATAGTTTACTCTGCTCGAGAAAGAGGATAAAAGAAACATCAGTGCAGAAGACTCTAGAAGCGCGCTAATTGAAACAATGGATTCGGAGGAGGAAACGCTTTATGATGATGTTGACTCCGGCAATGAGTCCAGCGGCGATGACGTTGATTTTGCTATGGAAATAGAGTCTGGTAATCCACGGGAACGAGCTACCGATGTCGACGAGTATCCCTTTGAAGTACTTTCCACAGAAGAAATTGTACAGCACATGGTTGACTCCATAAAAGAAGTCAACACTGTTGTCGAAGTAAGTTTCATAATTTAAATATTAAATTACAATAAAAATTCCAATTCAAGTCCTAGGGAATAAATCAATTGAATGTATCAAGTGCTCTATCTGAGCCAACATGGAGTGTAAGAGTACAATTTCTTATTTTATTTAAAGATGTATATAATACACAGATGTATATAAATGTTTCGATCCGTGTTTTGTAATTCGCAATCTTTAATAATTACAATTATGGTGTGTCGTATTTACATGATCAGATGAATATTGATGCAAAGGAGTTTACTGAAGAATATATTCTAACCATTTATGTAAATGACATCGTAATTGTAATTATTATAGTTTGTGTATTACTTATACTAAGAAGGATCCAAAACGGATCAAAACGCATTTATAAATATTATATACACTTTTAAATAAAAGACACTTTTAAATATAAGAAATTGCATTCGTATACTTGTGCTGGCTCAAATAGGCTTTATATATTCGATTGAGTTATGGATAAAATTAAGTCTATTCTTTGTTGGATAAACTAGTATACACTTGTCGCACTTAAAATGAAATAGATACATATTTGAAGTTTGACAAAAATGAGATGGAAAGTTTTAGGAGTCTAGTGTAGGCTAGGTATTACATTTGTTTGGTATTACGTTTGTTGTACGATAAAGATTTTAAAATTATTGATTGGTTATAGAATAAAGAGATCCGACAACTTTTCTTTCTTGCAGCCAATCAATAGGCTTTATCATGATAAATGTAATATCTGCCTAGTGCAACGATGAAATGACTCTAATTCTACATTATCCTCCTATAGTATCTTCGCTTAATTATAGAACTTGTGCATTGTTTAATAGAAAGAAAAATTTCAAGGTATATATTATTTACTTTTTACCCATTTTATTATATTGATTAGATGAGCAAGACAGCATTAAATCAGATCCAATCCTATTTTTTTGGATATCTTCAAAATTTATCTTATCATAGGAAGGTTAATTGTAAGCTAATTGCAAACTTGTCATCGACGATCGATCTAAAGCATTAATTTTTAGATTAATGTTTTAGAATGGCTATTGGAAAGCAAACTTGTGATCTAACTTGCAACTAATGTAGAATCAGAAGATCAATTGTGTCTTGAAACGAGATAAAAATTATACAATATTGTCCAATGAAATTATAAATATTCTGAAGTTAATTAATTTTAGTTAATTCTGAAATTAACTTTTGTAATTTTTATTTAATTTTAAGATACACAATCAATCTTTAGAATGAGATACAATTAAAAAACACAGGTAATAACAATTCCAGAAACCATGTAATGGTTCATCAGAATACATGATTTTGATAGATGAAATCTGTTTTTCCCCTGTTCCCATTGCTTGTGTTTTTTAATTGTGTTTTAGATCTTTTGCTTTTCTCAAAATAAGTTGTAGATAGACAACATTATATCTACTTATCTGTATCTACTGTGTTGATTTGTAGATACCAGCTACTACCACACGTATTTTATTAAATCACTTTAAATGGGATAAAGAAAAATTGATGGAACGGTTTTACGACGGTGATCAGGAAAAGTTGTTTGCCGAAGCACGCGTCATTAATCCGTTTAGGAAGGGTCCTTTAATAAGCAGGAGCCGATCCTCCCAAAGTTCGTTAGTAAATGTACGTATAGTTTATTTCAATTATATTTTGTTATCGATGAGTCACTGCAAAAATTATGCTTTACCTATTTTTATAATACAGCCTAAAAGACCGACAAACGGAACGGAGGAATGTGGTATCTGCTTCATGATCTTGCCATCCTCAGTAAGTCTATGTTATCAACTATTTAAAAAATAGTAATAAAATAAAATAAAATGCTTTATAAAAAACATATTATAAAAATCATTAGATGATGACTGGTCTGGAATGTGGACATCGTTTTTGTACCGGTTGTTGGGGTGAATACTTGACAACTAAGATCATGGAAGAAGGAGTTGGACAAACAATAGCATGTGCTGCTCACGCGTGTGACATTTTAGTCGACGATGCCAGTGTTATGCGACTTGTCAAAGATTCCAAAGTTAAATTAAAATATCAACATTTAATCACCAATAGCTTTGTCGAAGTAAATATTTGACGAATGTAATTAAATTTATTGGATGTTATTAACGTTTCACATATCTCTCTTCTTTGTAGTGCAATAGGTTACTAAGATGGTGTCCTTCTCCCGATTGCAATAATGCCATTAAGGTGCAGTATGTAGAAGCGAGACCAGTTACTTGCAAATGTGGACATATCTTCTGTTTCCACTGTGGCGAAAACTGGCACGATCCTGTAAAGTGTCATTTACTCCGCAAGTGGATCAAAAAGTGCGATGATGATTCTGAAACATCAAATTGGATCGCTGCTAACACAAAGGAGTGCCCCAAGTGTAATGTTACTATCGAAAAAGATGGCGGATGTAATCATATGGTTTGCAAAAATCAAAATTGTAAAACTGAATTTTGTTGGGTATGTCTTGGACCTTGGGAACCGCATGGTTCTAGCTGGTATAATTGCAACCGTTACGATGAAGAGGAAGCTAAAGTAGCCAGGGATGCGCAAGAAAAATCCAGATCAGCTTTACAGAGATATTTATTTTATTGCAATAGATATATGAATCATATGCAATCACTAAAGTTTGAAAGTAAATTGTACGCTAGTGTAAAAGAGAAGATGGAAGAAATGCAGCAACATAACATGTCGTGGATTGAGGTATAATGATAATAATATAATAATAAATAATTACAATAATTTTAAGTTAGTTGAATTAAATTTATTGTACTATTATATATTTTATGGATGCTGGATAATCAGTAATTTTATGATTCCTAATATATTTTATATATACAATAATAAGATTGGAAACAAGACCGTGAAAATATTATCTAAATATGAGAAACGCCATTTGACAATCAAAGTTAAATATTAAACTAATACATATACGTATTCTTTAAATGACTTTATCTTAGAAATATGATTGCGTATCATTACTATTGAACTTTCAACATAATTCATCTAAAATATTATCTTAATCCCTCCAAATTATATACATTTTAAAACCCGTAAAGAATTTATCATAAAAAATATACGTCGGGACTCGAACCCGGATCTCTAGCTTTCATGCGAGCATTCTAAGGGCCTCTTTCGCTAACTCCGATTAATGCTAATTGATAATTAACTCAATTATCACGATTACCAACTTGATAACTAAACACAGTTTATCTCAGAAGAGGAAGAGAGAGGAGGCTATTGATACATTAAACTGCTATTAGCACTTCTGGGAGTCATAGATTAATTTAACCAAAAGTTGATGAAAGGGGCCCTAAACTTTTAGAGCAATATTCACTGAGCAATATTCTTTGCAATAACCAATATGTACAGAAAGTTATGCATTGAAAGGCGAGTGTGTATAAACAATAATAAGAATAATATTTACATATACATATGATTAATAAAAGTTTCAATGACTAATTTTATCGCATTTAGATAATAAATCTTTACAAATAAAGATTTAGTATATTGGTATTTTTTTAATGATATAGGGTGCTTTCTGTTTAGTGACAAGTCGACAAATATTGTTCTATCTATGATGCAGTTCTATCTTTCTTAGCATTTCATGAAATAATAAAGACAGAATAATACCTGTTGACTTGTATCACCAAAGCTTATCATAATCTAATAATTTAAAATATTGTAAGTTGATTATAACAAGTTGATTATAACAAGAATTATTTATTAAGAATTATAAACTAAAAAAACATTAACAAAAATTGTTAATAGTTGATCGAAAATTTTTGGTAGTCACTGTACATACATTATTTGTCAACATTATTTTGTAATATATCAAATTACTCTCTTTTCAGGTACAATTTTTAAAAAAGGCAGTTGATATTTTGTGTTCCTGTAGACAGACTCTTATGTACACTTATGTTTTCGCATATTATGTGAAAAAGAACAATCAATCTGTGATTTTTGAAGATAACCAAAAAGATCTGGAGAGTGCCACAGAGTGCCTCTCTGAATATCTTGAAAGGGATATCACGAGCGAAAATCTTGCAGACATTAAACAAAAGGTTCAGGATAAATATAGGTAAGAATTATGCATTATTCTAAAAAAATGAGATATTTTGTTTGTATTCTTGTCAAAATAATATTACATTTGTGTGTGTGCTTTTAAAGATACTGCGATAGCCGAAGAAAAGTGCTTTTAGAACATGTCCATGAAGGGTATGAGAAAGAATGGTGGGATTACAAGGAATAGAGGATTCTTGCTAGTTTCATTTTTTTGGGGTGATACGAGTCCTCTTCCTTCCCACCTCTGCCCCAACTGTGATAAACCAAGAAAGAGTTAACAAGAGACAAAAATGGAGCATGTCACAAAGTGATGAACGTGTTGTATGCACTTTATACATAATATGCTCTGTGGCACAACACCTATAATGTCGTTTATGATTAATATTGAACTCAAATTATTAAAATTCAATCCGATCACAAACAAGTTGATTGGACAATATTTTGATTTGCGCTTGCTGTGTATTGTACATCATTGTAGATTCTTGATTCTTGATAAAAATGTCCCATTGTTTTAGGAAATCTTAAGAAAAGTTATATTCATTAAGACGAACGTGTGTCATTATTCGCAATATATTTAGCATGTTGCGATGTAAATGTGACTTCGCTAAAAATTTACTATTTTATTTAGCATATTTTACTGATGTTAGGCGAATTGAAAGCTTTTGAATCCTGAAAACTTATTTTCTTCCTCCTTTAATATTTTAAGGATAACTGTTTAAAATAAGTTAGGTGCAATTCAAATAAATTATCCCAACTGTTTTATTCTATTTTGGACCACAATACGTCCAGGCTACAACTGCCAATGTTTAAAAACACTAAATTATCTATATGCATATCGTCAGTTCTATGTATTCATGTTTGATAGCTCTTCTCATTCTTGCTTGTGTACTGAAAGATGCTTAAATACAGAATATGTTCCATTATCGTAAAAATGTAATTCTGCCTTTTTTTCTGTATATATTTTATTTTTTTTACAAACAAATTATTTACAATATCAATTATATTCATATTGACATTGTGCAGATTAAAGGGGGCCAAGTTTGTGATATCTTTCACATGTACCATATTCCATCTCTGCATGTAAAAGTAGAACACTACAATTATTGACTTGCAAGAAAACTGTTACCATTTTTTCTTTTTGTAAATTAATATTTTATATATGTTGTAAATTTTTTATCTTACATTATTGTGTCTCGATTTTTAATACTTTATACATATGCGTATGTGATAATATAAGTATATAATTAAGATCTACATAAATTTTATTTAGTTATTTTCCAATTTAATTAGAAATATCTTTATTATCATGTTTTATATTGTTATTTTATTAGCTCAGTGTTTCTTTTTTTATTTAATCTGATTGCTATCTACATGTATAATGCTGACGATATGTTTAGCTAACTAATTGAAGGTTAACTACAATAAGATAATTACTTATAATTGTCAATATAAGTGGCAGACGAAATGAGTTTTCCGTTTGTACAGTTAATATAGTATATATATATATCCACACACAAATGCATAATACTTAAACATAGTAATATCAATAATAGCAAAATAGATATCTAATTTTGAAGATTTATTGAACCGAAATTGTTGATTCTTACTATTATGCACATTAGGATCTGAAGTAAAAGTTGAAATGCAGTTGTTTTCTGTACAGTCGCAAAATTTGACTAGATATAAGGAAATTGTTAGATATACTCGCCAGAATTTCCCCTCTAGTTTATGATTTTATAATCTATATTCATTCAATTCAGTAAACTACAACGGCGTATTAAAGAACTTTATCCTGTATAAAAAAATAAAACTCGTAAATGTTCAAAATTTCTTGTATATGACCCAAACTTGAACTTTTAGGCCAAGTCTTCGTATTCATGAAAAAAAATGTGTGGCATATATGAAATTAAAACGTTTAGCTGTCAAACTATCAGACATATCTGAAAAAGCACCGTAAGTAGACAATTAATTGGATTTTAATTGGAATAGATTACAAACTTGTGTCAAGAATTTCATTATCCATTCGTATTTAGTATTTATGAGTATTTTAATGGCAAAACTTATACAATAATAAAATAAACTATTTTACTAGTAAAGTGTAATATAGAAAGACCGTGACTTTACTTTTGTAGCTATAAACAAATACGTACACTATCATGCATTATCATGTTTCTAAGATCCTTAGGGATAGATTTCTGATCATTGTTCGGTGTGTGTTGTCTTTTGTTAACATATATAATTACAAATATATAATATATATTGTAAATACTGCAATATATATACATACATCCATCCACATATATACATACATACACTGTAAATCTTAAGTGATTTAGATCTCAGTAGTGTCATGAGTATGAAAATACCTATGTATGAAATTTCAATGATGAAAATGATGGTTAATATATTTCCTTGGCAGAAATGTATCCTCCAATTTGATTATAAAAAATAAAAAGAGGCGAGTTATTATCCCAGCATCCTACTATACAATATACTCATTGTGAAAAAAATTTATAGTTTAGATTGTTTTCGCATTAGCACATGTAAATCTCAATAAGCCGAAGTTCTGGTATACAACGTAATCTATTTTAAATAAGTATGTCATTTCAAACATAATTGTCCGCATGCAAATATTGAATTGTTACTTATGTTTGATTATTTTGTTAATTTGTATCATTGCAAGACATTCTGCAGAAAATAATTACATTTCTTATTTTCAAACTACTTGTGTATAAGTGTTAAACATCAATGCCTTTTATTATTCCTCATTAATAAATGTTTTAAATTTTAGATTACATACATAATGATAAGTTAGGAGGATTGTATTCATTTCAGGTATGATAGTATTTTACATAGTCAGCATTTTTGATTATTTGCAAACATATACATCAAACGTCACTTATAGTATTTCATAATGATTAAGATCGATCCCCTTTGTCATAATACACAACAGTATATTAAAACTTATCACTTATAATTTATGATACATTAAAAAGGCTCTAACGATGTGGACTTGATGTCTTCCAAGAAAACAAAAATACTTACACCATGTAAATAAGTCTTTATATTATTTTATGAGGGATTTTTATTTGTGTGTAGTATAGTATAAATCGCTTCATAAAACTATATTTAAATTTTTATAACAATAACTTGCTCTGTACCCTGTAAACTTCCATTGATAATACGATACTTGATAATGTATGAGAAATTATTAATTTTGTAGCAAACATGAATAATGCACTTGTATATGCTTTAATACTAATCGGAATCGGAAGATAGAAAATGACATTAAATCTTTTGTAGAATTGCGAGAATTATTGATCGACAATTATTTTTGTAGTAGGCATTTTTAAATCTCTCTCTTGTTTCACAATAATGATTACAGGAGAACGATCGTTATTTTATAAAAGTATTTATTCTGAATATGCATATAAAATTTTTGCAAGTGTAATAGAATATATCAACGTATAAAAAAGTAGCCATTATTTGAATATACATGATGGTATAGTTCGTAGCCATCATTTTTTTCGGTATTACATATATTCCTTAAAAGATGGCGATCGGTTCTGTGACCAAAAATACTCGAAAAATTTATTATTTAATATTCTCTACCTAAAATAAATTATAAATAAATAGATTGCGTCTACCTAAATTCAATACAATTTCGAGATTCCTGTTTCTTGTTGCGTAAATTTCTAAAAAATTTCTTCAAAATTTTGAGTATTATTATTATTAGGAATTATTTTAATATATAAAATGTCTATTGTAGAATTAAATAAGATATTTTACTAATTTCACTAGTCTGTTATAAGGTATTGTAATAGGAAACTAGCGTCATTGTCTGTCGCTCATGCTATGTATGTTCGAGTTATATAAAAAGTAGGATGATTCTAAGCCCGAGTGACATTGATATGAAAATTATGTGTGTCAACGCGTTGATGTATCTCTTGTTAATTTTGCATATTTCTCGTATAGACGTAGCAAACGTTCCGTTTGAATCGAATCGTTCCGATGTGAAATGTAACATTGCGCCTTCGTTATAAAAATCTGTTTACATTTCATTTGAAAGTGTTCTCGTAGAAACGTAAGTACGCGAAAGCTTCTTGACAACAAAACATACTCAGATCACACGATCCCGTAAGGTTCCATCAGGAAGTCACTGACAAGATCGTGGCGATCAAACCAAGAGTAGCTCCTGTCATTAGTAGACTCCGCCAAACTGCTCCACTAACTTCTTCGGCTACAGGATACTCAACACATAATTGTTCCTACAAAACATCAGGTTTGTGTGACGTGAAATATTTGAAATACTCATTACAATATAATAATTAATAATTGTGTTCACTTACCCATCCACCATAGCCTTTGATAAAATGTGTTATATTTTCACCAACATATCTAGAGACGTATAAAGGCAATTTCTTTTTAAGACTATGCATTCTTCTGTCCCTAGCCCATAAAGCCAATCTGCCCATAAAAGCATATAAACAGACAATTCTGGCCCATGTGATAACGCCGTGTAAGAACAGCTCGTTGGCGACCCCCATGAATGTTTCATAAGCGGTATCCGGGACGACGTTTAAACGATTTACCATACTCGTAAAGAGAATGCTGTGTTTGTTGAGCATTTGATATACATTGTGTCTCATACTGCGGGAGACTGGATCCTGGGATATAAGATAGATGTCCTCCTTTAATAAGTATCGCATCACATCATTGGCCAAGATTTCCGCAGTCGATTCTATGGAATCATCGTGGATATTGTAACGTGGGGGTGGACTCAGTTGCGGGAACAAATATTGTAGTCGAATCTAAAAGAACAAATATATCTTCGTGAATGGCTATAGTTTGATTTTTGTTCTTGTAATTATCACAAAACCTACTGAATACAAACCGACAGTAATTTTTTTTACATCAATATTATAATTTCAATATTATAATTTCCACTTTACAACCTAGACAGTACACAACATTCTGAATATCCTGGGAATGTTCTTATAACATCTAACATAGAATATAACATAGAATATAACATCTTTTAAATGTCTTTAGAACGTCTTTTGGATGTATGTGCTGTGTGGGAAGACAAATGTGATATAACACATGTTATACATAACAGTTATATTGAATAGCAAATTATGACATTGATATAATAATGTTATTGTCAGTTTGTATTCAACGGAAAATTACGTTGTAAAACGCGAAATTAAGAGTCCGATAAGTTTTTTTTACATTCGCAACTGTGATTAAAATAATCGTGGACATTAACATAATCAGACCGGCACGAGTCAGCCGATGAGTCGTTAGTCGTCATTATTTATGATACCTGGCACATCTCGAAGAAAGACATAGCGCGGTTAGCAGCGCCGACCGCATATCGGCAGACACCGTCCTCGTTGTTAGCAGCAGCGGTGGCGGCGGGTCGCTCGTTCGACGAATTCCTGTTACCGGGGGGATCGCATTCCAGAATGCCGCCCACTCTGGAATGCAGTTCCCCTCGCGCTGACGTACCCTGCTCCTCCTCCCCACCCTCCGCGCCGAGGATCTCATTGTTCGTCGTCGTCCCGTCGTCGCCGGCCATCCTCTTCTCGTGTACCGGACTGGAGCAAGGAACCATACCCACTAAGCGCCATTCCTCGCCTCCGTCGAGATTGCTTCCGTTTTCCAACGTCTTTTCAAGTTTCCTCGGTGATGCGCCGTTCTCACATCTCATGTTGGTCTGCGAGATCGTCTGATGCGCGTGAATCGATCGCGCGACCCCGAACGAGCAGCCGGATAAACGAGCGCACGGTGCTCCGAAAACTTGAACCACGATCGACCGATTCAACCCGGCCAACCAACCGACGGACCGACCAACCGAACCAGCCTGCCAGCCAGCGACAAAACGCTCCGGCCTCCGCTCTCTACTTTCCCGCGGCCATTTCCGAAGCCGATGCCGAGAAGCCGAAACCGCGTCGCGCTGCGCCGTGCCGTTTCCTCCGCTCTTGCTCCGCGTCTCGCACCTAACTTCTACCGTACCGCTCCCTTGGCCTGCCTGCTTAATGCTTTCCTGCCTGGCGATGCCGCCAACCAGCCCCGACCCACGAATGTTTCACATCACTACCACTACCGCTTATCTCGAGACTGTATCCCACCGCGCAGTGTAATGCCGAGTACTGTATGACGTAGCTCAGCGTTTCTCAGCGTCGGTCATCCACGGGGCTTGTCGAGCGCAAGGTATCGTGTTCCGTTTGACGGTGCTTGACCCCTGATGTCTCTGACCTATACAGTACACTTTAACCGAGGAATATTCTGGAAATGTATTCCTTAGAACGTAGAATATTCTGAGAATATCCTCGGGATGTAGGATGTCCTAGAAAAGTCCTTAGGACACAGAATGTCCTCGGGACATAGAATATCTTAGGAAAGTTCAAGAGACATAGGCTGTCCTAGAAAAGTTCTTATTGTTCTTAGGATATAGAAAGTTCAAGGGACATAGGCTGTTTTAGGAAAGTCAGGATGTAGAATGTTCAGAGAATGTCCTTAAGATTAGAATGTCTTTAGGATATTTCTTGGAGGTCTATATGGGAAAAATATAGCGACAATGGTTTTATATATTGGGAATAATTGAAACTGTTAAACTGGTTCACGATTACGTATATTGATCACAATTCTTCTTCTTTATATTATGATTGATTTCCCAATACGGGTTTGATAGTTTCCAAAAAAAAAAACGTGTAAATCGAATAAAATGTTTTAAGCAAACAAATATCTATTAGATCGTGAAAAGCGATTAGTTTTTCAGAAACTTTAAAAAAATTGTTGGCCGCACTTAGTGACTTTTCTGATGCACTTCTTCTTTAAAAATTAGCTTCGTCCTGGAGATAATGGTAATTGGTAACAATCCTTTCCCTTCAACTTCTCACGAATAGATCGAATAAACGTTGTTAAATAAATACAGAACTTTGTTAATAACGATTACGAAATTACAAAAGACGATTAGTTTCATTAGAAACTTTCAAAAATTTTAACGTTCACACTCGATGATTCTTTTACAACTGGATCAGAACTTTTTCCTTTTTAATGGCACTCGTTATCCCTTCATCGGATTCGACTCGGCAAATAATAGCCATATTATAGTTGAATATATATATGTATAGAGCTGGAAATATTTAGGATGAGCACAAAAGTCAATTTTTTCGTTAGAAACTTACAAAAATTGTTGGTCCACACTCGGCGAGTTCTTTGATGCAACTCAACTAAGCGCGAACGATTGAGAGCCCATGGCATGAGCGCAGAGCAGCGCCGGGCGATCGCCGATCGCGACGGCACTCTCACAAACGCAGCGCGCGCTACACCGTCGCACACCAGCGTAACGACTCTCTATGGATCATTCACGTTTCCGCCCCACCACCGTGCCGCTCCGACACGTGCACCGTGTGCATACACGCGCGGTGCCGCACGCTTATGTGTCAGTGCGCCCATCTCGCCCCGCTACGCCGTTCCTTCCGCCTCTCGTTCCCTCCTTCGCAGTTCACGGGGCGTTCGCTGATAACTTCAACCCTTTCTAGCGCGCGCGCATGAGTTCGCGCTCTCTCACGCACGTGCGCGCAGAAGTGCGAGCGGGTTTACCTGCGCGGTGTACCTTCAAACAGCGGAGGAATGGAATTTTCGATGGAACGCGGAGTTTATTCGATGCATCTCGGTGCGCGATTATTACGGTTCGAGATTCTGAAGAGGATATCTTGAGATAGCTCGAATGAACAGCGAGATTCTTAGCAGATTCTTTGTTATTCGAAATGTCGGAACACGACATTTGCTAAGGACCACGTTCATGAACTACAGGCTTGGAGTATCGAGCGTCGCGACAGATATCACTTCGTTCCGAGTTACGGCTTGCGCAACCGTTGAGAAATTTGTATTCATTCAGCTTTTCCGCGCGCCCCTCTCTCCCTCCTGAATTCCTTAGAGATTGCACGCGCGCACGCGCGCGCGTGCACGCATACCTACTCGCGAGAGATGCATTATTTGCCGTAACGACGCGGAGAAACGGTGAAAGTCTCGGCCATAGTTACCGTAGACCCTGCAAATAACTGTAGACAAAATCGTTCACAATGAAGTTAGCTGAGAATTCTTTACTTGAATCGAATCGTAAGCCAAATAAATTATTTTTTATTCAAGTATTGATAACAAATACGCGATTTTTGAATTGATATTATTTGTGTGATTTATTTTCATATATTCTGCATACGCCTCCCTGAAGTCTGTATCAGACTACGTATTGGAGATCGAGGAGATTGCAAATTGAATATTAGAACTTGACTCAGATAATGTTAATTTTTTAATCCATTTTGTTTTAATTGGTTAAATTCTAATCTTCAATTTTCAATTTTCAGTCTCCAATGAGTAGCTGGTATTCATAGTCGATTATTACTTTAAGACTGTCTTAGGTAATAGGAATGTCTTAGGATGCTAATGCGACTCTGTACTTGGTTTATGATCTTACATCTTAAGACTGCATTTAAAATGATCTTAAATATGAAAATCGCTTATAAATAGCGGTCTTAGATTGTCTTACAACATCTTAAGAGTGTACCTAAGACAGTCTTAAATATAAGAACTGACTATCGATCGTAGTCTGATATAGACTTTACAGAAATTCAGTGTGATACTGGTTAATTTAATATTGAAAGTTACAGATCGATATTTATAGTCAATTTTTATCGGAAAGGATTTTTGTGGTTATGTTAAAATATTTAAAAATTTAGAGATGCAGATCTGAAAATAATTTTGTTAAAATTTTTTTGCAGCATTGTTCATTATATGTTTGAGAGTTCTACGTAATTAGTTTAATGTCAACAAAATTATTTTCAGATCTGTAACTAGCTAAATTTTAGATAAAGCTACTTTATTATTTTTGTGTATATTTAAAACCGTCTTGAGATATTATCAATGAATCACAATGACAGAGTCATGTCAGCTTAAAACATTATTTATAGTCTTGAAATAAAAACGGATTAAGAGCAACGAGTAAGTCAAATAATTAATTATTTATTTTGAGAACTAAAGGCATTGTTGTTTCAATACTTTTTAGTATTAAATTTTTGTAAGAATAATTCATAGAATACGCGATATATGCTCGTACATATCGCGGTACAATGGGACGATGTAGGCCATATTAGGTAAATCGCGAGCGCGGACATTTCCACGAAAGGATTATACTGAAACTGGTCCGCGTTGTCAGCCGGTCGTCCGCGTCGGTCAGTGACGTAACCAGGTGAGCGTGTACCCGTGTCGGGGTTATCAATGAATCGGCAAAGATATGCACGAGACCAGGCATTCCGTTCTTGCACGGTGAGCTACTCTCGGCCAGTAAGTATACCTTTCTCGCTGTATCTTTTTCTACATAGTTACATCAAATGCGAAAGTTCCTGAGCTGCGGGCTTCAGAGCGCGGATACAGGATTCCATCGCATACAACTTGAAGGTGTCTGCGTATAGTTCTCACACGTACATATACACGTGTGTATGGCAGCTCCTCTCTCGCGAAGTTCCCCCCTAATTACGTCCCTGCCCGCCTCTCCGCGTGCCATGCCGCGCGGAGACCGTACCCACCACTCCTTTCTGCAGTGCAACCTTCAAAGGCCACTGAATGCGTCCATGAATGAAGTAGGAAAGTTGCTGGAGTACAGATCGGCCGGATGTGTGCATACTTAGGTGGATAAAGAAAACGAGAGCCGTCGCCGCGGCGGCACTCTACGTCAGAGTGCCACGCCGTTGTCGATCAAAACCTGTTTCAGATCGCTGCCGGTGATACAGGCTAATGTACCGTGTCCGCGATCATTTTCCGCCCCTTTACAGATATGATTTAACTTTAGAACAGTTAAATATTATTCTATTTTAATTACGGTAACAAGCTTAATTCTGAAACTCGAGACAAAGAGAGAGAGAGGGAAATTGTTAAATTATTAATACGATTAAATCGCAACACGATTTAGTTGCATTTCTAAATTTTACGCAGGCATTGATGCTTCGATTCAGGAGTTCAGGTCATTCATCGGAGAATCCTCTGAGTGCACTTTACCGGTACGCGATCGGGAATGTTTCTCGATCGTGAAGCGCCTTTCACATCGCGAAGTAAGATAGTGGCACACCGAAGACGTTGAAATATCGCCACCGGACGCGAATAAATTGATGAATGAGTCATGAGTGTAAATGAGATTTGATAGAGCCAAATTATTTCCGTATGTCGCTTCTTCGAGCCTGGTGAACAAGGGCGGTGGGAGGAATAGATAAATAGATAGATAAAAGCGTTTACTATTGTATATTTAACTCTCTAAGAACAAAATAAGTAAAAAAGAGTGGAATAACAAAAATATACAAAAATAATACAAAAAAATAGTAAGGAGGAAGAGAGAAAACGTGTGTGGATAACGTACTCTCAATTAGGATTGTTATGTTTGACAATTTCGAAAATTTGAAGTTTCGAAAGAACCCCAGTTTTTTAATAAGTTAACTCCAAACTTTCGAAGTTTAATGTCTTCAAAGCTTCGAAATTTTGAAAGATACATTTGTGCGAATAGAGAAAAAATGAAAATGTATTCGTAATACACTTTTTGTACAAATTTGTCGCCAAAAATTGGAAGTTGAAACAAAAATATGTTGAAATAAAAACATTACATAAATTACAAGAGCATAAGTACCATCAAATAAAAGAAAAAAATAGTACTTGAAATCAGGAATGCTCCACACTGTGAGAGAAAAAATTTACGGTCTCATCCAATTCGGACTTCTAATATCAGTGGTTTATCTATATATTTGATCATATCGGAACTGATGATATAAATAGTTCTATTGCTATCGATTGTCATTTGTTTAAGAATAGTCAAAATACTGGCAGTACATTTGTAACGTTGAGGCATACGCGAAATATATGTATATATGAGAAGTATTGTATCCTGTATCTCAAAAGAAAATTACCGCAAGTTCACCTTCAATCAAATCGTTATATATTCATTATTACCTCGCGTGTTTCGTATCTCGTGCTAACATACTAAGAAAAATACATGTGATATAGAAAAAATATTCGCTATTATATAGTGTGTAATTCGAAATGTCATTTTTATTTAAAAATTAATCGAATTTGAAGATACTATGCGATACAGAATTAAGAGTTATTCGTAAATATATATTTTGTATGTTTTTTGAAGAAAAATATATTCGCTGTATTAAATCAATAATTATATAATTTTATAATTTTGATTCTTTTAAACTTCGAAGAGTGAAGTGTAAAAGCTTAGAAGCTTTGAAGCTTTGAAACTTCGACCTTCGAAGATGTTAATCTGATGCATTGGCTCTTCAAAGCTTCGAAATTTGAATGTCGAAGCCTTCGAAACAAATCACCAGCTCTACTCCTAATAGAGAGGAGGATTACCGTTCACACGCCGCATTACTATGACAAATTATATTATTATACTCACTATTGAATTGACATCGTGCGTGCACGATTTTCGTTGCACGGAACCGTGGGAATAACGATGGCGCGAGTGAACGGCGCGCAATATTTCAGGGGAACTCGCGTGGCGACCGCCCGCCTCCCGGTAAGCGTTTTCTTACGGTCATTCATGATACTACAATCCGGCAATAGGATGATTGCTTGACGGTCAGTGACTAAGTGGATATAAAGCCTTCTACAGCAATCTAACACGAGCCTGGACACAGGAGCGCAGAGGCCGGGCCCAATTCTCGTCTTTCTCTTTTTTTTTTCTCTTTCGTATAAAATTACGAACTATCTCTCTACGTGTTGATTATTATACTAACATGTTTCGAACGCATCCCGAAATATCCAATGAGAGTCGAACGTATTGAGAGATTGTTTCGATTTAACTGACATTCTTAGATCAGTCAAATATTTCGTCTTACGAAATATATTTATATTTTCCTGACGAATCGTTTCTCCTAGAAACGTTTGCTCCTAGTCGTATTCGCGAGCTGCAAACGAAGACCGACAAATTTTCAGTTACAGTCGAGGTGCGAGATAATAAGTAGGATTTGGTCCGCCCGATTCCGACGTCCCTGGGATGGCTGACTGGTAGTACTAACCCTGCTGAAAGATTGGCAGACATACTCACCGCGAACTGACCCCTCTGTGATTTAGTTATGTCTCTATGGACGCGTCGCCAAGTCGCGTGTGTTTGACACCACCGTAGAAAGTAGAAGTGACAGCCATCGCGGTGAACGAGGTGATTCGGAGAATTCGTTCACGCTGTTTGCTTGTATCTCCTCTTTGTTGAATGAGCTTCCGCTGGTTCGACATCGTCCTGTTTCGAGATATTATGATTAGGTGAGTCTATTATTTCTATGTCATAATTGAAGATCCATCCTTTTTAGTTAAACTTCTTGCACTATGGAATCTCCAACGTGAAGAGAAAAAGAGAAAAGATGAAGAAGTTTAGCTGAAGAGAATAGACCTTGAGACACTTTGCAATGAAATTCAAAATGTCCCAGAAACACATTTTACATAAAGATTCTTAGTTAATAGAATTGATTTCGGTTTTTGCTTCAGAAAAGTTAATATTGGTGATCAATCATTCTAAAAATTAAAAGAGAGATTCCCTTGAAACTATTCCTCATGCGGGATTGTTGAATTGTGATTATTAATTAAATCATTCTGGACTTTAAAAGAAAGTTTTAACTGAATTAAAATTTTTAAATTAATTTTATACTTTTCGAAAAAACAAACTTTTAGGTATTTATCAGATTTCATTATAAGAAATCTTTCGCTCGTTCACATTCTTACTTTTAGTTGTACTTCTGGAAACACCGTTTGACGTTCACGTTGATCTTATTACTACTTAACTGCGTTCTGTCAATCTTTACTGTAAATTTTATTTTTACGACAGAAGGTGAACATTTCCTCTTCTCCAATAGAGACGCAACGAACGATAATTTTAGTAACAGGCATTCAACGGCTTTGTTACTCGCTAAATGGAGGGAAATTATACATTGATAAAGCAATTCTAGGTATATGATTAAGTTTATGAAATCAGTAGTCCAAATATTTGTTACTTAAGACTCACAGATTGCAATAGTTATCTGAGAAAAAAGGCAAGAGTTAAATTAGAGGACAAAGTCCGAGGACAAAGGACGGTGGTAGACTTGATGCGCGGGCGCGCGAGTAGTACGGACTATGGTTTCCCTCCGAGCCCCTTAGAACTCTTGCCAGCTCTTGCGCGATCGTCTCGCGCGATCGCGCCTCTTGGCTCTTCCTCACCGCGCTAGGAATTTCCTGCATAGTACTCGACTACTCGCGGACAACGCTGATACCCACGCGATGGTACGGTCAGGCACTTACAGCGGCGCTCGCTCGATCCGCAACACGTTTTTGCATCTCTTGCCGGTTGATTGCCCCTCGAGCACGCCGATGATGACGTCAGCATTCTGGATGAGTCACTGCATTTAATTCGCGCAGCACGAGCTACATACGCGCGCATAATTTGGCCTGCATTCGCGGGCGCGCGTGCATACGCAGCATGCGTCGCGAAGAAATACAGAGAACATGGAAATTGAAAGGTGGATCAGTGTGTCGGGTCTGTTTAAAAGACCTTTCCCATTTCCTCAATATTTTAGCTGTAATGGATATTTCTTTGGATATTTCTTTGTATTTTCCTCCCAAAAAGTCCCCCAAAAATGCTCTTAAACTTTTCGTATCTCTCGATGGAAAGAAAAATCTCCAAATGTAGGAATAAAAATTTCCCAATCTAGCAACAGAGAAGAGATATATCTCAAGGATCCTTCGTGAGATTGTAGCCCACCCTTCAAAACGCTCTTCCGATTTGAACTGAATATGAATATGTTTGCCTGGAGACATCGATATCTTGTTCTCCAGCAGATTTATAATCGCTTTTATCGCAATGCGCATTTTTTTTTATTTACACCATCAAGGAGCGTAATGAGATGTATATGCATATAACGCAGAAAAACATCTCGTTTCAGAACGGATAGTTAAACGAGAATCGCGTGGTCAGGCGTGTGATTCTACTTGATCACACATTGATCCAGATCACACTGGTCGATCCGGATATAGAAGAGCGTGGATAAACGCTACAATTAATTAATATCTCGTAAAGATGAGACATCATCGTGAGCATTTATCATTTATTCATATACACTGCCAACCAAAAGTTGGAGACCATTAATTGAAAACATGGAAAATAATGATAAGAACGTTTTGTTTTTGTTGAAATATTTAAAAATATAACAGAGATACAAGTCTAAAAATAATTTTGTTAATCGACTATCAAAATAATTATGTAAAACACTCAAGCTGATTGCTAGAATGTCAATATTTTTTTGCAGTATCAGCGTTTGAGTTTCCTATATAATTATTTTAATAGTTCGATAAAATTATGTTCAGATCTGCATTTATATTTTTTATTTTAGCAAAATCGGTTTTTTTATGTATGTTATATAAAATAAAGTTAAACTTATGTATTGTAATTTAATGCATTACATACATTTTTATTATTTACTCATTGTTTTAGAAGATAAAAAATAATATAAAACAAAAAATAATAATAATGATTGAAAGTTCTACTACAAACATTTGTTAAAAAAAAAGTTTTAACAAGTATTAGACATTTTTTTCGTCAAAAAAAGTAATTACTCTTACAAAAAATAATTACTTTAATTATTTTTCTTTTATAATCTAGGTAGTCATTTATCATTTTTTTTTCATAATAAAAGTTTCTTTCATTTATCTAAAACAGGCGACAGCTCAGTTTAGAAAAAAGGAAAAAAAGGAAATTTTAATAACTGCTCATTTTCTTGGAATAAACAGTGCTATGTTAATCACAAATGTATTGAATATAATATCTATTTACTTTCAAATAAAAGAAAATATTGAATAAGATAAGGACTTTTCGGTGATGTTTCATTAAAATACTTTTTATATATGATTTCAAACTTTTGACTAATAATGTCTCTCTCTCTCTCTCTCTCTCTCTCTCTATCTCTATCTCTCTCTTGTGCGTCTTTGCGTGTACTTTTAACTAGTAAGACGTGTATCCACACGCATCGCGTTCATGCGTCACATCCTTAAGAGCGCGTCCAACCAACAAGGACAGACGTTGTTGATTGCACGCATGCATAATACGCTATCTATTATATAACGCCTTTGTAAATAGTCGTCTTTACAATGCAAATTGCGATTTTTCCGTATATCATTTACCTAAGTAATATAAGATTTTGTAAAAGAATCCCGAGACTCTCAAATTAAGAGAAAGACAATACAGAAAACGCGTGCGGATTTATAAGAAGAGAAGATAAGTACGGGGTTGATGGTGAACGCATGTCGATGATACTCTAACGATGAAAAACGACGCGGTTACATGTATGTGTACAATATAATCAATTATGCGACGTCATATATCAATCGGCACGTGACGTCGAAAACAGTGCAACGTGATTTTCAACGGTATATACCTCGTGAGATGGTGTTGTATTTAATTTCGATCTGGAAATTTTCGTGATAAAAGCATGCATTTTCGCACGATATTATCTTTAAAAGAATTTGCGTTATAAGTCGTTCAATTGAGAAAAGCAATCGTAATCATATTGTAGATTGAACGATGATAAACAAGATGATGAATTATTTGCTGAACGAAGTGGAAAAGAGAATCCCTTAAAACCAAAGATGTAGAACATGGATTGCGCCATCCGTGTGCAAAATTGATTGATAAACATGAAAGAGACGCGAAGAACGCGAAGACGACCAATCTTTATATATCTTTTTCTATTCCAGCAATTAGATTAGTTAGAAAGAGAAGGAAATGAGCTGTTTTCACACTTCCTCTCTCTTATTTTTGTTGATCACATTTGATATACTATTTAGATACGAATGGCGCAGTTCATGCTCTACTCTACGTCTTTGCTTAAAACTAATCCTCGTGTGAAAGGATTAAATTGCGATTACTATTATAAAAGCAACGTGATTCACGAGAGTCAAAGAATAGTAACTCGCGCGGCAAACTGTAGATTGCTCTCTGATTTAAAGCGCTCTGTTAAGGCTCGCGATTAAGACGTACGACAAACACTCGTGCAATTATCGCGCAATTTCTTTTGGTACGAATCTCCCGTATCAATATGCATCTTTGTAAGGTAGATAAACGTAAATGATTAATATCACTATTGCGCACAGTGCACACACGCAATTAATTACATATTTTCCTCCAAGAGTTTCTATCCGTTTTTTCGCATCTTTCTTTTGTTCCTATAAATAAAATATAAATTAAACATAACATGTATTTTATTTTAGACACTCTGTATAATTTTGATGAGACAATAAATGAGTTCCGGAAGGAATTCAACAGAAGAAATATTTTATAAGTATAGACACTCTTTATAATTGTTCTTATAAATTCCGTAAACTCGCGTAACACAATCAACTGAACAATTTTTGCTTTCCTTACTTATTTAAAATCACTAGATAGACAAAATATATTAATGTAACAT
>Ga0157364_1000530_pt1 | contig 26821 bp, 9 predicted proteins | sample AttsexASBM2_FD_111476 | JGI IMG/M metagenome (GOLD analysis project Ga0157364, IMG submission 111476) | Fungus gardens microbial communities from leaf cutter ant in Ribeirão Preto, State of São Paulo, Brazil - Atta sexdens ASBM2 | ecosystem: Host-associated > Fungi > Mycelium > Unclassified ... | reverse complement strand
TTTTTTATCCTTGTTCAACATTCGATGAACATTAGAAGTTTGTTCGCGTCGCATACTCCAATATGCTTCTACTTCCTTCAACTCTAGCTTCTACTCACTCAAACTACGCGTTCGTAGAGTGAGTAGGAGCTATGGTAGGAACATGTTGGAGTATGCGACGCGAACTTAAGGATAAAATAAAATAATACTTGAGTTGACAGAAATTGAGTTTTGGAACGCATTCCAGATTGGTCGAGTCACGCATGGATTTAAATTTTAAATCACAAATATCTTTATTTGAAGGTGTAAGGTGCCTTCTTTGCAAGTAAATTCCATTTGATCGGGATAGTTCGGAATAGGATTATAGAGTTAAGAATGTATTATATATATTTTGTAACAAAATAAAATACTATAAAAAAATTACAGATTCTTCTAAATTGTATTTGAAAGTAATATAAGTTTGGCAAGAGAGAGTTAGAATTTGGAGAAAAATTATTTGAATAAGTAGACATGTTTTTAAAAACATGTTAAAATTAAAAAAATTTTAATCTATAAAATTATTTAATCTATAAAATATTGTTAAATAAAGTATTAATCTTGTTGAAATGTTTTATATGTACTGTATATAACATTAATTTTTATATGGAAACTATAATTTTCCAATTCCAATCACTTTTTACAAAGGTTATACGCATCTGACATTAAAAAAAAAATTTATAATAACATAATTCTAGATAAACATTTTTTTGGAACGTAACTTACACTCTTTTCAGTTTAATTGCTCAGCCAATATAATTATCTCATATAAAAGTTGTTCTATATATTGTAATAATTTATAATAATAACATAAATTTCTCATATTTTATGGGTCATACATAATTGTGAGTTGCATTAATGGTATCTGGTGTGCTACTGTGCAGCGGTCAAATTCTATTGTAATAATTCTATTGTAAGTAATTAATTACTGAATATTGTTTAATCATTTCGTACTCGTAAAACACGAGAATTGGCAAATTATGTATAACAAAGTAATTTTTGCGAAGACATTATAACGCACAGTATTATTCATTAATTCAATTGTTTGCATTTTTTGTTTCTTTCTTCTGTTTTTTTTCTATGCAATGCATAGAAAACTGGAATACTCCGTACAAAAGAATTGTAGATGATTTTTTAGTCTGGTTAATATTTGCATCTCTTAATAAGTTTGAAACGTGAGAAGAGTATCACAATTCAAAGCAAAGTTAATTTATGATACAATTCACCGAAGTTGTATCCTTTCATCCTGTCGCAATTTACTGAATTTGCATTCGTTGTTGCCTAAAAAGGGTAGACTCGTTATGTGAATTCAAGCAGGTATACAGGTCTGTGAATATTATCGAAATATTGTTTTCATTTCGCACCCTATGGATACTCGATAATGCACTTTTCCTCTCTCTCTCTCTCTCTCTCTCTCTCTCTCTCTCTTTCTCTCTCTCATAATTGACTTGTCTCTTGATAAATAACTTCGGTTAGCGGTGATCACTGTCCTTGTGGGTATAATGAGAGGATTAAAACAACGTCATCCCTCGTCATCATGTTTAATTATTAGCGATGCATGGACACAGAGGCAGAAAGGAAGGAGGGAAGGAAATCATGATACCTCGAGCTGGTGCGATGAGTTTTATTGATCGATCAAACAACCAGATTTCATATTTGCAAGTGTTCATGAATGACGCGAGCGCATACAAAGTAATGACCACGATTTAAGAGCGCTCGCAATCGTGTAATTAAACTGGATTCAGAGTTTGCAGAAACATTCGATGTTGATCGTGTAACGTGTAAATTCGATAAATATCGGAAATTCGCATACAAATAGGACAACAATTTTGAAACAGTAACTTATGCGTTACGAACATTGAATTTGCGTTTGTTTTTCGGATTGGATGTGTTTGTTAGATGCAGCATATATTCGATATCATTAAGATTTCCCGTTTCAATAGAATTAATCATTATTTTCGAGCTGGACAATCCACGAGACGAAGCGTGAAATGTACGATGACAGCTCATTTACCGAAATTAATTTGGACTGCAAAAAAATTATTTTCTTATTGATGTTTAATTTATCTTGTGCTTCGAATTTTTCAGCGATTTCATTTTATTTAAATTTATTCGCTCGCCATTTCTGATTAAAGGCGTGGGATCTTTCAGTAATACTAGAAGTAACTGTAAAGTCGCGATACCCTCTCAAAAATCGATATGCACATCAATTGTTCATTAATAATGCTTATTTTCTACGAAAATATTAAAATATCCGGAACGCATTTGCGAGTGCAATATTATGTGTTAATTTGTATTTGTTGTGAGTGCGCATTATTTCTTTTTATATAAATTCTAAAAATTCTCTGCTTTGGAAATACAAATTTTAAATCTATTTTAAAAATACAAATTATTTTTTTATACATAATTTAGGCATTTAGCGAAACGTGAGAACGGATCGATACAAAAGCGACCAGCATCGCGACGTGTTCAATAATTAGTGAGTATCCTATAATAAACGTAAATTAATATTTATCAGTTTCGCAATATAAATTTTGCGTTCGAACATCGGTGATGTGTTTCACGACAATTATGTCCCATCGAAGTTTCATATATCTCGCCAGTCACGAGCGACGATTATACCTTTTCCGATATTTTATTCCATGAATACATTCTCAATTCTATTTCATAACTCTTTCTCAACTCTATTTCATATAAGATTTATTTTATTAATATTGTAATGTAAGATAATAATTGCTCTGATAAGCACAAACATGTATTATTATTTTTTAGTTAAAGCGTGAAAGTGCATAAAGGAGCACATAAGTGCAATTGAAACATCACCGTCGCGCGCCTCAGTTCACTTAGCTGGTACATGAAGTTGGCCGCGCAATGTATAAACTCCATCTTCGATTCGCGTCGCGCTGTAACAGTTGCAACAAGTCGCGTCGCGATCACGAATTATCAAAAGATTGCTCATTTATTATTTCGCGCGATATTTCTTTCCACGTTATTTTTAATCGCGATAAATGCATATTTCATACAATTAATATCGGAGTATCACATATGCCCGCTATTATTATATAGTTGCAGTGATTAGCAATGATCATGCATGATTAACCGTTTCGCGAACGCACGAAAATACCTCAAGCAGTGGTAAACATTTTGATGGATTTTGATGTGATTCCTGTGTTGCTGCAATGTCGAAATTCGTATGTAAAAAATTCGCCATGTAGAAGTAAGAAACCTGGAGGAAGTTAGAGAGACTCAATTGAAATAATTGTAAGGTAAATAATTTACGCTTATTAAAAAGATAATTATTTGTTGCTGTGATTTCTCCGTTGCTCATTTATTTCAACAACGTGCAATTTTGTATCATTATTATAATGCAGTTTTATTAAAATTATTATTTTGCAGCCTAAATTTATCATAATTTGAGTTTTATATTTATAGGTTTAAAATATTTTTTAATTGTTTGAAATTATATATTTTCTTCTAAATTTTTATAAAATCTAATAAATAAAGATTTAATTTTATATATACTTTAAGTAAACTTTAAAATAATTAAAATAATTATTTACTAATTAATACATAAAATAATTAATTAAAAAATCTATACAAATGTGATTCTAAATTTATAATTAATAAATTTGGAATTTATTTGTAATTATAATTTAAATATTATTAATTACCAGTCTGAAGAATTTTAATTATTTTAATTACTTGGAATAAAAGAATCTTTATTTAGCAGATTTTATACAAATTTAGAGAAAAATATATAGTTTCAAATAATTATGAAACTTTTTAAAAATATTAATTTATTTAAAGAATAAAATTCCGCGATTATTTCTTAAAATATTAATTTTTAAATATTAATTTCTTAAAATATTAATTTCTTAAAATATTATTTTGAACGCTACTGCAATTTGAGACACTTTTTATTTTATAGATCAATGTTCTTGCATCTGCAGTATCGGTGAATCAAATATTATTTTTTGTTAACTTACCTTATTCTGTTCAATGATCTGTCACTTCGCTTTTCTCGTCATGATAATGCAATATAAATCATTATATTATGCTTGCATGTAAAATATGGAAAGAAAAAGATCTGTAAAATATCTACATAATGCAATTAATATATAAATTTCTAATATGCAGTAATTTGTATAAGTTAAATTATCATTATAATTTTTAAATTATATGTTTCTCAAAAGATTGTCGCTAAACATGAAATACTACCAAATATTAGATCTAAATATTAATTCTAATAGCATATATTAAGTGATAATAAAATATTTAGCACTGATTTATTTTTTCAAAACATTTCACAGTGATTAATAATAAATCGAATGGTATTTCTAAAATATCAATAAAAGTTGTAAAGAACATATTTATCCAAGTATTTATCTATTGGGTTGTCCGGAAAATTCGTGCCGACTAACCTATATAATTTATAATAAATGTATATTAAAATTTAAATCTTCTGTATTTCAATTTTCCTTCAAAATCGGCACGAACTTTCTGGACAACCCAATAAATAAAATGGATATTTTTTTGGCAAATAAATTAGAAAGCGATAAAAATTCGTTAGGATATCAGCTTGCTACAAGGGTGCAGTTATGATCAGGTGAAAATAATGATAGACGTCGCAATGAAATCGAATAGTAAATCGTTTATTAGTACGAAGGTGTGTGATAGTGTCTCGAGATTGCCACCTAGACATTTCCTGATTAAAAATGCCAGATCGCGGCGGTATGATACCGTGACGTGAACGAGTGTGACAGAGCTTTCTTGTTCCTTAGCTGACATAAGAGATAGGTGTTAGAGCTAGTTACCCTGTTCTGCGAGCTGGTGCTCCGCCTTTTCATCGCCGCCGCCGAGCTTGAGAGGCGATCTTTTGCTAGGATCTTCCTCAAGAATTTTTCTTAAGGATCTTCCTTATCAAGAATCGACACCTCGATTTACTAGATCTGTAATTTTTAGCTGAACTTTTTGCACCGTTTATCTTTTCTCTTTTTCTTCTCTCTAACATGGAGAGAGAAAGAGCAAAGATGAACCGTGCAAGAAGTTCAGCTGAAAAGAACAGATCTACTATGGACGGTGGAACTTATGGGACGCTCAGAGCTATTGATACCGAATACCCGCACATCGATTGGATTACAGTAGTTCGACCGAACTTCACCGAATAGGGTTTCGCGTTGACCAGGTCGTTCGCGCTAACCCTCGACTAGTAATTCGAACTGAATTGTTGGAGAAGTTAAATCGGACCAAACGGAGATTTAATCCGTGTCGAAATGAAATAAAACGAGCGTGTTCAAATAGCACTTTTAATGTTTTCAATACGGTGATTTCTAGCCGCTATTTCTGTGTTGAGTAAATAAATTTGAGATCAAATTATACATCCACGTAATATTGCTGAATCCACAGAAGAAAAATTTATAGTAACATTACACCAATATTATAATTTCCTACTCAACAATGTAACTGTTGTGTACAACATGTTATATTACATTTATATTGTTGAATGAGAAATAATATAATGTATGATTATAATATTAATATAATATTATTGTATTATTAATGTAATATTATTATTAACTTGTGTTCTGTGGATAAGTATTAAATAATTTGAATTTTTTAATTTCTTTAACATAAATGCCACATTTGGTATATTATTTGGAAAAGAATTAAACAATCGCATTTGTATGTTAGTATGCGCTATTTAAGTGGAAATCTAATAGAAGCAGAAGGAACAGTCACGAAAGACTCAAATCAAATCTAGGGGCCGTATATTGATTATAGTGTGTGTGATTATAATCTCTTTCTATCTTTATTATTCATTAGGACGGGAGAGTCTTTCATTTTTTTTCATGAATAGAAAGACTGTGATTAGTTGATTTTCTTATGCTTTAAGTGTTATGCATTATGCAAGAATCTATGCTCCTGCCTTAAAGGTTTTCTACGAATAATAAGTCATTATCTAAGCCTTAAGTCATAAGCCGTAAGAAATCGATCAATCAGTCAAATGTGAGAAGAATAGTAGACTATAATTAGTTAATTTCATACGACTTAAGACTTTAAATTTAGATAATAACTTATGATAGAAAGCCTATTAAACATAAGATCATGACTCTTGGCACATCTATGCTATAGAATCTCAAGTCTGTTCAAAACTTAACTCGCAAGTTGAACGCTTCTATTTCTCCATCATCTCTTGAGCCACATAGTAAACAAAAAGGATAGGCACTAAACAGATAGTCATTAGATAGAGCTCTAATCAGCTCATCTATTCTTTATATATTCTCTTTATCTCGCAACGAGACGATGAAGAAAGGAAAGCGTATAGCTTCTCTTCGCGAGCAAATTTTGGACAATCTACTTTAGATATATTTAGTGCAAAGTACGATTTTGTGTATTTTATCTTCTAAAATTAAAATTGTCTCGACACGAAATAAATCTGAGATGGGATCCAAAAGGCCATTTTGTTACTGCTAAATGTGCGTTTCTAGAACACGTGTCGTCACTTTTGAGCATCCCCGGCGCGACGAAAGGGCGGAACGCCCGTGCGAGCTAACTTTCAAAGAGATGCTACTTGTTACCTCCTCTTGAGGTACTCTAGTGCCTATGTTATTGTGTCCTCTGTTCTGCCTATAGCGCTAAAACCGCCGCTAAGAAACGACGGTATCAAAACGGGACAGGGGGAAGGGGATTGCTGAGGAAAAGCGACAGGGGAAAGTGATCCCTCTGTCTCCTCATACAAAACGCAACAATAAATAATAATAATCTCGCGAATCGTATACGCGTTTCGAAAGGTAAGGAAACGTTCTCTATTTCTAACTTTCGTTCGTGCATTCTCTTCTTTATTTCTCTCTTTTCTCCCGTCTTTTTCTTCTTTTCCCGTCATCCTCTCTCTCTTTTTCTCTCTCTCTCTCTCTCTCTCTCTCTCACGTTTGGAGCTAAAGCTCGCTATCCTCGCGCATAGTACGCAATAACAATAAAACATCGCGACGGCGAACAAAAGACGACGAATTTTACAAACCAAACATTTCGACGCATACGCTAAACGACTCATGCTTGATACCTTCTCTCTTTCTGCAATTAGATGCAAATTTTTATACAAGATTCTGATATTTATAATTCAATATAAAGCGTACGTTATCAATTTATATATTTGTTGAATCTAATTTTGTATGGACAATTAAGAAAATTAATTTTTAACTGATCTTAAATGAATTTTATACTTTAGAGAATTTCTCGGAGAATTTAATTCGAGATATTCAATGTCAAACATTTTATAAGAATCAAATATTAGATTAAAAACAGTTTATGAACGTATTCTTTCACATCCTTGTTATTATCGACATATACTTTGCGTACATTCGGATCACGCATGGTTCGTTTTGCACTTCGCTCACTCGCCCACTACATTCGATATGCAACGATTAATCATGATCCTTGTAACGGAGATCTCGCGCTTGACCGGGGTTTCTGAATTTCCCCATTAAAAATAAGAACAAGAATAACTTAGATTTCCGTTGTTACGTATTATAAGCTATGCATAAAAGAAGATAAAACAATAACGCAAAACATTCAATTAACATAAACGCAAAAAGAAACAAAAGCTCGATCCGCCTTTCGTTTTCTTTTTCCTACATTTCTATCGATCTTTCTCGATCTTCGAATCGCCTAACATTTTCGCATCGTGTGCGCACTTTGATTGTATGCAGTGTTTTCTTTTTGATCGTGCGTGACTCTCGTCCTGATAAGTACACACTGTACACCTTCATTCTCCTGTTTTCGCTCTTGCGCTCTAGTCAGTCATGCTCTCGCAATTTAATATTATTTTATTCGGCTCGAATATACACTTCCTGAGGAACGATGAGAGCTGCCTTAGTCTAAGAAATCGAGCTAATTAGTTAATCAGAAAGAATTTCGCTCCTGACTCGGATGCGAGCTTTTCTTCGAAAGTGCTCCGAAAAGCGCTACAACGTAATTTGCGAAGTCGCTTCGTTACGATTCGTTAATTCATTAATAAACGAAATAATTAAATAATACTGGTGAGCTGCTCGTAGTTTATCGCAGGAAAGCCAAAGATCGTGCCGGAGAAAGAAATAACTTTCTCTTGTTTCAAATTAAATCAGTATAGAATTATTCGATTATTTCGCACTTTCCCAACTAATTTAGCTTGTTTGCTGAAATCTTTTGTAATTTGTGAAGTCCGAAGGACGCAAGAAAATAATCAACGATAAATTGATGAATCACTTTAATTGTGCTGATGAAAGTGAGGAAATGCGGTGCACATTCAACTTACTCAAGAAATAAACGATAAAAATAAAGGACTGAAAAGGATATTTCGATTATTCGAACTATTATTGCTGGTGCTATACTGTATCATCTAGAATCTAGAATAATTTAAGATCGAGAGCACGACTTTTGGGAGCGTTAGATTGGCATAACATTAACAGCAGCGTTGCGCGATCAATCAATTTCCCGAGTATAATGCAAACTCGCGCAATACCGATTTGTTCCATATAAAAACACAAATTGTTGTTGCGCCGTGTGATTTTCGATTTGCGCGAGTTATCATTAAACAGCATATTTCGTTACTCGTAGGGCCGATTTTTAATGTGGAAACATTTTAATATAGAAAATCTAAAATTGCCAATAACATCTTTACTTTATACAAAATTTTTTAACAGCCAGGCTTTAAATATTCATTCTCCTAAATTAATAGCTATGAAATTAAAAGCTATGTATTGGAGAGTTCAAGCTATCGTAAATGTATTTTAACAAATCGAGTGACCTGTGCAACAATAATTGCTCCAGTCGCAATATTCTCGTTGTTTCAAAATAATTTATTTAACAATTTAATGATAAGAAGATAAACTGGATCATATTTTTATCGATCCTTAAGATCGTATTAAGTACAGTCTTAAGATGTTATAAGCTAATCATAAAATCATATTAATACATCTTAAGATATTACTTAAGACAGTCTTAAAATACAAACAAACTACAAATAGTCATAAAGTAGAAATACGTTTGATGAATGAGAGCTGAGTTTACATTTTCAATCGTCGTTTCAGAAGTCTTAATGTTTGCGGCAATCTTGAATCGGCCCACATTGCTGTCGATCGTGCAAACTACCGTAATCTCGCCGGCTCGTACATATAAAATTATATTTACAACAGAGCGATTATTTCTTTGTGTGTTGAGGTATTCGCGTCTAGGCGCGTCTAAAAAGAGAGCGTGCACTATTTCGAGAAGCGAGAGGGAGGTTTCAGAAAATTCTAAGGGCCTCCTTTAAACACCTATTTCTTGTGATTCATCCCTCTCGCTCCGAAAAGGAAAGATACAATGAATTCTTCTCCTTTTCCTATCTTCGTCGCTATGGTTATGACGTGCGTCTGCCGTTACAAATAATTTAAAAATTATATTCGTATTTATAATCTCTTCTCTCGCACCTCTCTCCCTCTATACATAGCTTTTTTTTTATATATATATTAAATTTCAATCTTTTTTTCTCGTTCTTGTACGCGCACGGGAAAAGATTTCGGTAACGTTATGATACAGCTATACTACACACGGGTGGATTACCTCCTCCCGGTTCTCTATGTACACTGCTCGTCGATTACCGTTTACTTTCTTACATGCGGTATGTATATAAGGGATAGCGGTATTTTTACGGTGTACTAACGTGCGCCTGAACATCCTAGCACGAACACTTTTCCTCTCACTCTTTCGCGTCCCGCTCTCGCTTTGGTCTATTTCGCAGTGTACCAAAAGCGTGAACTGTCCTGCACCTCCGGTGGTGTCACTTCGTTCCGACGTAAAAAAAAGAAACGCATCAATATTTCTACATCACAATATTTTTCAATTTATCTAATATGTATGTTTTGTGACTAGATTCACTACAATTCTTGAAAGGCGTTTCGTTTTTTGAGTAAAATTGGAACGACATAATCCAAAATAATTTTGTATTCGTCAATAATTTAACGGGACGAAGTAACATCCTGAGGAATAAATCAACGTTGGTTTGTTACAATCTGCGAACTCGCGAGTCGTACGACTACCGATCAAAAATTATTTGTAAAGGCGCTCGATATAACGGATCCGATCGCGATAATAATGTACTTAATAATGCACATGGGTAATTTGGGCCATTCGCGGAGTCGCTTCGTTGAGTCTTTGTCCACAATAAAGCTAGCATGCGCCAAAATGACGATTTGGAATGGAGCAGCCGCAAATGCGACTCATGAATTTTCTAACACGCGGTCACTGTTACATTATTGATAACAGTGAGACTTCATTAGTGTGATTATGGTGCCTCGCCTTCGACTTTTATTTTCGAAGTACAACATTTGCGATCTAGAAAGCGTTATTGCCGGATTGGGAAAAAAGATTTTTGCAATCATCAGGAATCTTTGATTTCAGAAGGAACAATATGAGAAGTATCACGAACGAAAATTCGCGGCTTCATTGGAAAGCTTTTTCAGAGCAAGAAAAGGTAGAAAAGATTCTCTCCTCGGAAATAAAATTTACTCCCTTCTTATCGAGCGACTTTTATAGTTCTACATTTCCGCAGTGGGATTACAAAAATAAAAAGGCTCGCGCGCGCACCCAAAAATTTCCAGTCGTGGAAGCGCGAATGTATGTGTATATGCATTTAGCGGCAGTGTAGCGATGATATTAGTGATACGTTTGGCATCTACGATCTCCGAAATCGTATTGTGCATATGTTGGAACCTAATTAAAATAATCTGCTTTATTTCGTGTATATCTCGCGTTATTTTATTATCTGTGCAGAAGTAAACAATAATAGAAAGAGAATTTATATTTAAATAAAATTGAATTTTTTTTATTTTACTTGGCTGAACTAATAATACTCTGCTTCGATAGTTGCGAAATGTTTTATTATATCGAAATCATGCAACACTTTTTGCAAATTTAAAATGCTTAGGAATGTATTATAATCTAAAATCTTGTTTACATTAGTTTATATTATATAATAGTTTAGCATATAAACAATATGGTACATTATCTAAATAAGTTGTTTCTATCTTTTTTAAATAATTTCATAATTTTTTGAGAATAATAAAGAACAGCATAATGCTTTTGTCATAATTTAACTGGCGATTAAATTTCAACATATATCGTTTTGTTTTTGTTTACAAATGATTTGAGAATTCAGCATTTATTGTGCATTTATTATTACAAGACTATTATCAGCGTGCACGAGTATCGACGAGTATTGACGAGACTCTTTAAAGCGTCGTTGGTACGAAAAGTGATTATTATCGGACTAGATAACCGCGATATTATCTAATGTTCTTTACCATATATGTGCGATCGGATCCGTTTCTCCGAGGGCGAGACAAAAATTACACGTCGTATCAAAGTTTGTACGAAACTTGCTGGTCGGCTGCACATGTCCGACCGTTTAGGATAGGATTGGCAGTGGATCGGTTAATCTGAAGGAAAAAAAACGTCGTAATTCCGTAATCGATACCCGCTTATTTCGTAATTTGCGCCATTCATTTTAAATAACCTCGTTATTTGATTTAAAAATATCGCATTCTTGATGTTTTAGATTTCGGATTTAGCGATGTCAGTTTTAAAACAAATCAAATTTCATTTTGTAATAGGCAGATTTGCAAATTTTTGTTACGACTTTGCGGGTTTCGACTTTGAACATTTCACATATCACTCTACAAAACTGTGAATTGCTTGAAAGAACAATGGGACTGATCGCCTAGATAATTTTAACACTGTTTCTTCGTAACTTCTCGCGATTGGTAGTCGCACGATTTGCAGGCGACGATATCACGATAAGAACAAAGTCCGCTCGTTCCGCGATTAACGCTCTTTTTCTATGTATATAAATTACAAAGGATTGGACTAAAAAGGTAAAAATAATCATTAGCGTCCTTTGGTACCAGCCTGAGTCTCATTGGATTACAAATAAATTTGTTAGATAGTCTTGCGTGTCAGCTACATGTATAAATCACTAAGAGATCACTATGTTTCTCTGGTCAAGTCCGAATTGTCACTTGTTCGCGTGTCTCCTCGTCGCTTCGACGATCAAACCGTTCAACATTATCGTCGCAACTTGATACGCCGAAGCAATAAGAATACCTTTATTGACTCTTAACTGTGGACGTCGAAAATGTATCAAAATACAGCAGTTCAGCACAGCCGAATCGGCGTCAGCCGTTTCCTCCATTAACGAATGTGCATGTAGTCATTCTATCGCGACAATAATATGACAGAAACGAGGTCTCATCCTGTCTTTCTGTCTCTCTTTCTTTCCTCTCAGCGAGAGCACATTTTTAAGAGAGCCCTCAGCGACGTCGCGATCGGTCCTCCATTAGGACACGATGTAGTCCGCAGAATGATGCGAGTGATGGGAATTTCGTTGCTTATCCCTGCGATGATTCGTCCGGGAATTGCTGCCGCGAGTGCCGCTAGTGCCAGTGGTACCAGTGGTACCAGACGTGTGATGACTGTAACCGCTGTCGCTACCGAAACTGCTGTCAGGTTGGCCCTGATACAATCGACCGGCATTGGTTACTTGATCGCACGCCGAATCCCGGGTTGAGTTCGTGTAATACACTGGCTGACTGTACTTATCGTCGCCAAACAGCCGATCGGTTGGCTGCGAGTACGTGTCTGAGTACTCGCCGCCAACTTGGGTGTAGAGCGGCGTCGTGACATCGGACTGGCCTTGCAAACCATAATAATCGCCGCTATATTGTTGCTGCGACGACAGGTACTTGTACTTGTCGTTGCCGGATTTACCGTTGCGCAAACGCTCCTTGTTGCTCCTGTTCTGACTGGAATAACGATGCAGGGGACCCAGCACCGGCACGCTCTCGTAAGGATTCTCCTCGAGTCGCGGAGCCTGTGCAGCCGGCAAGGGTGGCACGAAGTACGGTAACCTGTGCGCCACCGACGGGACGGACTGCTGGCGCTGAGTGCTGCCGTTGCCTGTTCGCGTACCGGCCACGCCTGAAACCGGAGACTTGAATCAGTAGGAACTCGGAGAGCATTTACATATCTAGAATACTATAACAAAGTTGAAAAGTTAACGCAGAGTTGGGAAATCGAGATAGGAAATCAAAATAGGAAATTGAGATAGGAATTGAAGATAGAAAAATGAAAATAAAGACGAGAGATTATTTTGATATAAAAGAGTGCATTATATTTGAAAAGTTTTGATTCAAGTTTATCAAATTTGATTCAATTTCATTAAGTAAGTAAAGAGAAGAAGAATCTATACATATATTGAGACAGGTTTCAAGGAATTCAGAATCTAAAAACGTTATATTGCTCGATTGCGTAAAGAAGCTATGCACTCTAGGTAAACATTAAAATAGCAAACAGTTCTTCGAAAAGCAGGTAGAAAAAACGTTGCCGGAGAGTCCAAGAAATAAGGAAAAAGAGCAGCACCAACGAGTCAAGAGGCCGATGTGTCGCCGGCCAATAACGTAAGAATAGTAAACAATTACGTAGCGGATAAGCAAACATCATTGTTAGTTTAGAGATATTGGTTTAACGCGCACTACAACTATGAAAAACCTTTTGAGTAGAATTAATTTTTTCGAAAAATATCTTCATAGTCTATCTTTCTCTATCATCCTTTTTATATATGTTTACACAACTATCTTTTCATTTTTCTATCAAAATATCGTTGTTAGAGATCTTATAATAGTTTAACGGAAATGCGCCAAAAGTTACATGATCGTGATATTTGGCTGATTGGCTGGGATGAAAAATCGTATTCTATCCTTGTTACGTGTAATAAATGACAGAGATAGAATGACGCAGTAGCATTGACCACACTACAAATCCAAAAGTGTAAAAATAACTTCAATATATGTGTGTAAATAGTTTCCCGTATAAAAATAAATAACATACTATATATAAATATGGATTTATACATTTAAACGTCTATAGTATCTATTATTTTTACACGGAAAAGGAAATTACACACATATATATATTGATTTTTTACACATTGGAATTAGTATATTATATTATATTATCTTTATCGTTAGATATAAAACTTATCATTAGATATAAAATAAGTAAAATAAAATTTTCACTCCAAACTAATCAGCAAATATCATGATCATAGGATTCATGGTTCATCTTCATATCTATTATATTATGGATGCATTCGGAGAGACGCTATTAGCGTTATTTATTGTCTTTCTATTCTTTTAATAAACGATGAAGATAGAATAAAGCGCACGAATAGCGCTAATAACGTCTCCCCGAACGCACCCTATAGAGTCTCTTACAATTCAATAGACTTACCTGCGACGCTAGGATAGAGTTGAAGCAACGCGTCCAGCAGCATACCCTCGTGGAATTCGCCCATGTCGTGGTTCTTGTCTCGTCTGCGTCGATCGAGGCTCCTGGGACTGCGGCCACGTCGTTCGCGCGGTAGCCTACCACCAGCCGGGCATGTACCCCAGGTAGGGCCGCTACTCGAAGTGAGCATCCTCGCTTCCGATGGCTCACCCACCGACAGCTCGTCCTCGGCAAATTCATCCTCACTCGCTGGTTTGGACGCGCTGGACGTACGGTGATGGTGACGATGATGATGGTGATGATGATGTAGACGATTGCGAGCATTCAACTCGCTCTCCTCGTCCGTCTCCGGATGGTCCCCTGCGGGATTGAAGTTAAAGGGCTTAACATAACGGTATGATGATTATAAGGATAAGAGCAGGATTTCACTCTTAGCGAGATGGGATGTTGATTAATCGCGTATAAAGTCTGTCTGAGATATTCAGAGAAGGTTAATTGGACGCAAGAAAACGAGAGTATTCCTTGGTAAACGCGCGGTAGAAATTAATCAGATGGATAATTAGCTTCTGGGAAGGTAAATTATTTAGAAAGATATGTTTAAGAGAAGGTTGCGAAATATAGATTTGTATTTATAGTCACACTTCTGTTGAGAAATTCAGGTGAAATGAGTTCGAAACATGATATGAATTAATAGGATTAATTTGAGGAACTCTGTAGTTGTGGTCTTCGTGTAAATTTTGTTTCTTGCGATTTAATAATTGTTTCTTGTAAAGATTATATTATTGTGGTCTTAATAGTTTTTAAATCGTATGTCATTTGATTAATAATATTGTCATAACTCCGAGTAATTACGTTCATCGATCCTATATGTTATTGATTTTTGCAGCTCAAATAATTTATACTCAACTTTCTTGTACCTATAAATATTGTACGTAAGCTACATTAATTATTTTGATGTTATTAGGTCCCAATATAAATTTTAACTATTATACACAATTTTATATTTAATCTTTTTTTAAAATAAAAAATTAATAGTTGATTAACTTCAAAACACCGTCAATATTGATTAGTGATATAATAGTGCTATCGATACGTAAATTTACAAGAAAATAAGTACACAAGTTTTTCATACTTTTAACGACAAAATATTTATAATCTACACTTTGATAAACACAAACAACTTAATTATTAACTTAAAAAGAAAGAAAGAATATAAGCATACTATCAATCTTGAAATTATATAGAATATATAATCCAATTATAATATATATATATATATATATATATATATATATATATATATAAATATATATATATATAAATATATGTATGTATGTATTCGTGTCTCATAATATTTAAATAAAATATGTAATAACACAAAACTGCTTAAAAATTGTAATCACTTATACGCTTTGTTATAACATTGATTACTTGGAACGTCAAATTGACGAAATTTTGAAAAGTACAACAATCTGCACAATCATAATAAAAGTATAGCGCTTAATAACCTCACTCATTTATACATAAAATTTACTTATTAACAGCGTTCTAAAATTAAAATTACTTTACTCTTAAAAGAATTATTAAATTTTTCGTTAAAACTTATCTTTGTCTTAATAATATTCATAATTTGAATTTTTTATTTTGTAAGAAGCATAATTATCAATAAAGAACATCTCGTAAAATTTCATGCGGGCAACAATCGCAATTCCATTCCACTATATATCAACGAAGAAAATGAATTTGTCTCTTTGATTACGGAGGATTTTATTTGATTTATAGACAATGAAGTTTCAGGACAAAATTGATTTAGGATAAGAAATGCATTGTAACAATTAAAGATTTCACCGTTGTAAATAGAGTAACCCACGATCTATTTAGCTGATACTTCAAATTCAGCTTTACGTTGAAATTTCGCTTCATCGATTCGGCAACACGAAACTCGCTTCGCTTCTCCATTAATTGCCTCGCGTTATTCCACTGAAATGTCGTAGTTGAGCCGCGATCAATAAACGACACAACGGGGCGTGTATACGCACGTTAAAAAAAGGAGACATCGTATAAATAATCGTAGCGTAAAACGGATATTTCGAAACGGAACCGGAATACGCTGCGGGATGCCGCGCGCGGCGGCTGAAATCGGTCGCCGCGAGAAATTGAACGAGCTCGTCCAATTAATTTTTATCTCATGGCAGGAGCGGAAGATACGCGATCGGAGGGCTCGATCGTAAACGAGGCGGGATAAACGGGATGTACCGCGCCGAATTATTCTTCAACAGATTGAAGGTGTTATCGGACTGGCTCCACTTTCAACATTAAATCCGCACTTCGTTGGCTATTAAACCACTTGAGATATTTTACGTCGTCTCGGACGAGAGTCCTCTCGAAATATCCTCCGTTGCTTCCAACGAGGATAGGAGGAAAAACTTGTTAATCGGTCGACGTCGATCGAGATGTATCTCGGATTTTCTGCAATTTCCGTCATCTCCGATTTCTCGATTGCAAAAATAGCACGATATGTGCTACCCAATAATAACAACTCGAGCTGTTGTGAGACTAAATAAATCTAATCTTTGTATACAATAATTTATATAGTTTTAAAATATAAGTCTTAAAATATGTGTATATCAATTTGATATAAAACGCGTGATAAAATAATACTTTTATACTCTATATATATATATTATATAAAATAATATTATAGATTATCGGGAAATAAGTTAGAGGTTGAATGTTTTGGAAGATGTGAAAGAATATATATTTCGAAATTATTTTGACAATTATTAAAAGTATTTTTCGCAACTGGAAATTATCCTGTCAAGAAGAAGCAATTCGTTTTGGCAGGGTTCAATTTGATCAGTTCCATGAATTTTGTAACGCGCGAGTTATCCTCCTCGTCGACGTGATCACCGAGTAGATCCGTTAAATTCTCTGGCGTTTTTTACAAGCCCGTAAGGGACAGGACCACCCTCTTCGAGATCGACGTTCTCTCTCGTTCGAAACTGGAGAAAGATGATGCGTACATAGCGTATATATGCAAGTCGAGCCCGTGGTTACGACTAATGCACGCGGTGCAGCATGTATATTCGATTACCAGGTCCTCGTCAAACGTCGAAAGCCTCATCACCATACTAATTAGCCGTCCAACTAATGGGAAGTATAAGTCAGAGGTCGTGTCATGCTTATCTTCCTTCGGTAAAATACACGACGGCGGAGAAGAGCGGAAGAAAAGAGAGGAAGAGAGAAAGAGATAAAGAAAAAGAAAGGGAGGAGAAACGATTTTAAAGAAATTATGAGAGAAAAAAAACAGACAAGAAGATGCAACGTAAAACTGCGTTTATCAGATTTTCGTTTGTTGAACAAATTCACACTTTGATTACATCTTTATGAGAAAGATATATTAGTGTTGTGAACTGTACGTTTTGTTGATCTTTATTTTTTTAAATTCGTTGATTTTTAAGTATATATGTATATTTTTAGATGTTTAGATACCTGCTTCTGTAAATTCTTAATAAATATTGAGTCAGGATTCTAAAAGTATGAAAAAATTACTTAGAAATTATACAGATTTGCTCTTGCAGAGCACAGATCTCATACGTGAAGTTTGTGCTTTCATTCAGATCACAAAGATCTTGATCAACTTTCTCGATAATTTAAAAATTTATGTGCTCTTGTGCTCTTATATATATTTCCATCCTATTTCTCATTTTTCACTCTAGAGATTTATCCTTTTTCAATTTTATAGATTTCTATTCACGTAAATCCTATCTTTCTTTTTCGCACATTTTCAATCTCGCGAACTCATTGAACCGCAGACCGGAACTTCTGCGACACGCAGATTCTCGCTTCCAAAATCCTTCGTACCAACGTCCTTAAAAAGTTCCATCGATTCTTTTTTGCCTCATAAATCTCCTACGCCGCAGACTTTCTCGTAAATCGCGACGCACGCGAATCTGCCGGATTATTCTGATAAATGCAGTCCCGCAGTTACCAGGAAACAAATACATACATTGAACAAATAAAAAAAAGGGGAGGAGGAAATACATAAGAGGAAGTCTCGCAAAGTGCGCGTTAGTCGATGGGATTTAACGCTAGTTTGACGCAGCCGCATGTTAATCGTGTATTAAGCCAACCGACAGACGGACACACCGTTTCGAAAACTCGTATATTCGTGCCGTACCTATGCATTTCCCGCGGGCATGTTCGACCCCGAGGATACTCCCCAGCGTCTTCAGAGGCGAGTCTCATCTAAAAGGAGAGTGCGTGATTTGCGTTTGCATGGGAACATTAGGGTTTCATCGAGAAGGTAACGGGATAGCTTGATGATCTCGCGAAATATTCGTTTATCGTTTCGTCGATTATTATAAAAGTCACATGAAAATGTGCTTAGTTAAGATAATTTATTAAAATTTATTAATGGTATTATTTATGTAATAATGTTTATTATATATAAGTGTTCTTTTTTAAAAAATACACTGAGAAAAGTTGCTCTTTCAAAAAAATATTAGTTAATTTAACTAAATGGTCACGGGCTGTCAAGCAAATATTTAATAATAATTCAAAGAAATAATCTATTTTAAATTACAAAATTTTGTCAACCTAAATATACAAATATTTGAATTAAATAATCACTACGAATTGAACGCAATCAAGTTAACAACTAATTTTTTTTCTCAGTGTACGAAAAGAATCGTTTTACTGAATCTAAAAATCTAAAAATAATTTTGTTGTAATTATTAAAATAATGATGTAGAACGCTCAAGCTGCTAGAATATTAAAATTTTTTGCTCATCACACTTGTTTCCTACATAATTATTTTGATGATCCAAAAAATTATTTGCAGATCTGTATCTAATTAATCTATTTAAATTTTTAAATATTTCAATAATATCATTCTTCCCATGTAATTTCAATAGCTGGTTTTAGATTTTATCTTTATAAAGTTTTGGCTGGTCGAAAAATAATAAGGTTTATTTCTTTTTATTTAGGATTCCTGTAGATAACCTTTTGCCAAGATTATCTTTTATCTATAAGAAAATAAAAGAATTATTTTATTATTTTTCAACCGAATGAAAACTCAATAAGATAAAATCTAAAACAATCTTGCGGTAAATTCGATTTCTCTCATGCGTTGAGTTCATCTTTTTAAAATCAAATCGTTTCGTGAAAATTTTGACTTTTCCTTCTACACTGTCGCATTGTTACTCTCACGATTTTTCGCCGAGATTTTTTCCGTAAAAAAAACTGCAACGCGTAAAAGGAGACGCCCGGACAAAGCCGGCCAAAGTAAACATCGATTATCGGCACTTACCGTTGCTGAGCTCCTCGTAGACAGGATTATAAAGGTCCTGCGATGTGTAAGGATCAGGACCGGGGCTACTGCAGACGAACACCCCTCTTCCGCCATCCTTAACGTCCAGCATCTGCGTCGTGATAACAAAAGTATAAGTTAGAGAAAAAGGGTACGGATGACGTGACGTGGAAAATAATGTCATAATATTTCTAAACATTGCACTTTTTGTGTTATTGAATAATATCTTATAACTGTTACTTACATTTTATAGTACAGTATATGCAAAGTATAACGAAGGACGCAAGTATTAGAAGCTTTGATCATGAATAATTGAAAGGAAGTGACACTGTGATTAATTTCACCTTCAATACAATCTCAATTCTATCGCAATATAATAAATTGTACGCCGTTTGAGAATTAAGACCGCCGCCATTTTCTTCATCGCTCTGCGGGGTTGAAAGGTAATTAGTCCCGAGTTGTGACTAAAATAGGTCAACTTGTTACAAACGAGCCGGGGTTCGCATTTCCACGGTTGTTTTACGAGACTTTAGGAACGGCGACTTGTTTACGACAACGTTGGAAAACAATTAGCGAATAAAGGAAAGGGATGCAGAGGATGGGGTACAATGGGGGAGGGGTTGATGGAAGGAGAATAGCTAGAAGAAACTTGAGGGATGACTGGCACGGGTACCAGACGAGAATCTTAACACTCTTTCAACCTCCGTGTTCTCTGGTCGACGATTAACTCGTTCTTCTTCCTCTCCTTCCCTTTGGAATTTTCGCCCTTCGTCACCGCGTTGGGATTTCAGCCTCGGAAACGCTGACTCGATCACCGGAAAAGCGAGGGTGTCGAAAGTTAATCCCTAAATTGGCAAGCAGCTTATACATCACGGCAGGATAATAAGGAAAGCCGCGTAAAAGAGTTCTCTCTTTTGAGAGAGAAAGAGATAGAAACATTTATCTCAATAGCTAATTCCATTTCTACTGGCACTTTCTGGATGATAGATTGAACAAGACGAATTTGAATCTTCAATCAAATTTTGAATCTTCTGTAATAAAAAATGTCTTGCCAAATTGTGTTTTCTCAATAATTGCGTTAGATTTTTCATTATCTATCTCGAAAAGACACTAGATGGAAGAGTTTCTTTCCGGAATATCTTTGTCGCAGCACGAAAATTGATCGAAACATTCAATGGATAGCAGAGAGAAGTGTAACAGACATGCGACATAATCATGGATTCGATTTAATCCCTTTGCCTCGTCCTTGTAATGGCTCGTGTGTTGTTGTAACTCTGCCGCAAACGGTTTCTAGTCTCCGTAGCGGCGGAATCCATGTCCTGTGTTGGTTTCCGAGTTGAAAATCTGCCACCAGCTGCTCTCCAGTTTGGTCGAGGTGTCGCGTTAACGGGCGCAAATGACGCACTGTGATCCCCAATCTATCTCGCTATCACTCTCACTCGTCCGGGGACTCATAATGTTCTGTGATCCCATCGGATATCATACGCATGGTAATTGAAACCGGTCTAATTTCGAAGAGCTCAATTTCCCATACGATATATACATACCGAATACATTTCTCGGCGAAAATCCGACATTATTTCAATTTGACGTATTATATTCTAACCCTCTTAACGTCTGCCAATTTTTGGCGCAATAAAATGAAATTTTATTCTCAAATTTCATTTTCATTTATTGAAATTCAATTTTTATTAACTAAACTTTAACTAAGCTTTAACATTTGAATTAAAATCTATTTGGTTTCTTTAACAAAGATATTGAAAAGTATTAACCTTAAATTTTTTTAACGTAAGAATAGTACAAGAATTTGGGCTGAACAAAAATCGAGATTGCAAATGGAGGGAATAAAAATACGCGGACGGAAGATTAAGACTAAGTTTCAAAAAATACTCTGAAAAGATTGCATTTAGAAAGAAGAAATCAATATCAAGAATAAGAAATATATTAATTAAAACGATTGAAAGATTTCCACGGGTATATCCCACGCGCGACTTATATTCATTTCGACATATCTCCTTGACACGTCCGAGTTAAATTTTTCCTCCGTAATCTCGATATTCTTATCTACAGGAAACCACCCACGTGGTTTTCCGCCAGATCTCCTCGTGAACATTAATTTATAATGTTGCCTCTTTTACGAGGATACTTTTTATCTCAAACGAATCGTAATGTAGTCTCGCGTAAAATGGGACGATTGCGACGCGTGACGTAAATTCTACCCCGTACGGGGGTTGAAATATCGCTGATAGCGAGTGGGAGTATCAGGTTCATGCGAGGGTGGGTACGCGGTCTACGTTTCTATCTAAAATTATATCTCCCGAATTGCGCGAGTCGCGTTTCCTGCCGCCTACTCCTCGGCCGGATGGACAAATGGATCCGATCGGATGTGTCGATATATATACATACGTGTCTGTTTTCCATATTTCTCACGAGATCTGTCGCGAGTCGCGACGATGATATGACGAACGCGTGAAAGATCCTTCTGTATACTAAAAGCGTTGATATATAGTAGCGTGGGCCGAAAGGTCGAACGTCGTCGTCGATTTTACAAAACATCGGAAAAATAATGGATAAATGCATTCTGTCGAGTTGCATCCAGTCTACGAGGCCAATCGATTGCACAGTTTCATTGTGTACAGAAATATCACGAAACACGGTTTTATGTAGATACCACGCGGTATAACCCGAATAAAATACTATTTTGCACGCGCTATCGGTTAGCGTATTATGTTGCAACAATCGTGGGATGCGAAAACATATTGAAATATTCTCAATTTACCAATATGTTGCACCAGATTCGTATTTTGCTGTGTGTGTTTATATGTATATATTCTTTGTTTGCCACTACTAAAGAATATATTGAGATTAAAGTTAGAAGAATTTTCGTATATAATTCAAATAAAATTTAAATCTAAATATAAATGCAATATTTTTCTGAGGAAATGTAATAATAGTTAATTATATCTAATTTTGCAGGGAAATTTGGCATTTTGTCTTTTTTTTCGGACTTGTTGCGGAAATGCTTGCGATTTTTTAACGATAGCTCTTAAGTACAAATATCTGTAATCCGGTCTTCTGGGACGCAATCGAATGTTCGTAAGATGGGACTCGGACGAGTGTACAAATTGTCAGAATCAAGTTAGTTGCTTGGTGGTCCCGCGTGGAGGCGATTAGGGCAAAGGAAACCGACACGTTTTTTATATGCCCTGCCATTGAATTCCTTAAGGCAGTGCTTTCGTTTCACCGAAAGAAAAGGATCCCTCGTTTCCACTGACAAGTGCCGGCGATCTTGAAAGGGCAAATAAGATTTATTATTGTGTTTAATTTGAGGAAACTGTCAACCGCGCGTCTACGATTTTTTGAGCGCTTACTCACTTTTTCGCTCTTTAATCCGTATATTTAGTACCGAACATAAAAATTTATCCAGTTGTTTTATTGATCGTAAATTTCATCGGTATTTATTTGTCTGTGAAAAGAAATATTGTAGTATATCAAAGTAAATCGTGAAATTATACAAGTATGATGTATATAATTTTAATAAATAATAAGTTAAACTAGACGCTATGAATAAATCAAATAAATAAAAAATCGATCGAAGTTAGATTGATATCTAATAATATTTGTATATGAATTTTTAAGGATGTATGTATCATCTCTCAATCATTACAATTAAAACATTATAAAAAATATAAAAATTTCATAGATTATTCTATTATGAATATCTGTAAAATTGGAGCAGAGTTTTCTGATTGATTAATTTAATTTTTTGTTTGCCTTAATTCTTATGTAAATTGTGTTTTACAATATTTATTTGCAAATTTGATGAGGTCATAGTATTACAAGTTAAATCAAACTTTATATTTATTAATTTTATATATACTAACAAAATTTTAATAAATATTCGTACAAAAGTTATTTGGATCCATTTACTCGTTTAAAAATAATTTGCCTGCAGCAAAATATGATCATTTCACTGTATAAAGTTATTATAAGTAAAATTATTTGTTTTGTTTTTTGAAGTTGGTTTCAATTGAGCGTATTTATGACAAAAATTTTTTAGCCGATATTGTACAGCCATAACATCTTTGAAAACATTTTTCAATTCTTCAAACAACTTGCCGAAGTGGAAAGTATTTTTAAAAATTTATACAAATACTATTAAACATTAAGCTAGTTATATTTAGTGTTTTTAATAAAATATAAAAATGTAATTGTTTTTTTTAAATATTGTCTTTACTTATGAATGTGTTAATATTTATGTCATCTATGCTATTTAGCGTATTTGAACTAAATTATTGCATGTATACTGAAATACAATTTTCACAATTTTACTTGGTTCCATTGACAAGATAATTTTTACTTAAATGTCCTGTCACGAAAAATAGAGTCGGCTCTTTCGAAAGTTGAGTTACGAGTTCGCCAAGTCGCGTGTCCAACCTTCGACCTCTTGGAATTGAGTTAGGCACCATTAGCGCGAGCTCGAGATAGAATGAAGGCGGAACCTGGTTTCCTGAATCAAACTTCCGCTCATAGCTCATCTAAATGATGCAAAATGGCAAGAAGACTTCCTCTCTAAGCGAGTAAATATCAAATTTTTTAAGATAGAACAAATAAACGAGGTCGAAATTGTCGTACGAAATGTCATACTCGGTTATATTAACCTTTTAATGTGTAAAATTTTTCATCATTTATTTTACGTAATTTTTTTAAACTTATGATTACACCTCTATTTCAGTTTTAATATTAAATTTCTTATTTCCTGCAATTTCATTTTGGGATATTCGGCAGGGTTTTGGGATAAAATAATCTCGCATTTACTGGGAACAGAAGGCAGACCTTAGCTCTCGTAAAGGCACTGCCACATTTTTAGGCGAGTTATTAGAGTTGGCAGAGTTCCACACGTTCGAAGAATTTTCAATCTTCCGGCTAAGAATTCGATATTCGGCTAGTTTCATTGGCGTGTGCGAATCTGATTATCCTAATGATTTTACGGTACCTGATGCGAGTTTTACTTGGCCGAAGAAACGAAACGTGTAAAAATGCGATCGACTTATCCTCTTCCTTCTTTCTCGCCTCTCTCGTTTCCTTCTTTCGTCAGTATTAAAATTCTATGTCTGTTATACGTCCCCTATAATGGCTGGGCTGGTGTTCGTGGAGGCCTTTGAAAAGTTGATCGCTTTAATGACCCCACAGCCTCCTCAGGCGGCCAGCACCTCGCTAAACTTAGATCTCTTGGACGTCGGCGACAGTGCATACTTAAAGTGCCTTAGCCAACATAAAAGGGAGACGAGGAGTCGCCTCGTCTTTCCATCTAACGGCAAAAGTTTGCGACATAAATAATCAGGAACTTTCCTGAATTAATTTCAATCGATCGGAAAATTCGGGATTTCACCAGGTGGAGTTTCATTGGAAACGTGTTTTTGAAGGGAAATGAGTTTACAGATATTCCGAATTAATAACACATTAAAGCAATGAAAAATTGGATACGAGAAATATTCACAATAATTAAAAAAAATATCCATTTTTTAGGTATATTTTAGGTATATTTGTGTTATTTTTCTATTAAATTATTTCTTTTTATCCAATTGTAAATTGAGATAGACGTTCCTCTCAAATATCAAAGCGAATAATCTCATCTGCATCCTAATTTCATATCTAATGCTTCTTGACATGTCATTTCGAGTATATAGTGTCTGTAAATTCAAGCGAAGCAATCTCTGACGTCCTACATACCACGCATAATATGGAGCTCGCTGGCCTGTGTGTACCTGTACGTATAGATATTACACTCTGTGTGTGTGTGTGTGTGTGTGTGTGTGTGCGTGCGCGCGCGCGCGCGCGCACACACACACACACACATGTGCAAATATGTCGTGACTGTATCCCGTTACCGTAACCCGCTAATTGTTAGTTACTGCGCCAATTGCATTAGGTTCTAAGTCCGGGGTAGCCAGCCCTTGCCTCTCGCTCCTCCGTCGTTATGTCGCTACTGTTTTGCAGATACCAACGTCCCAGGCTAACGACGCGGCACCGACGCGCGTAATCGAGCCGACAACAGGTGGATGTTAGATCGATAGATTCGCTGGTGATTTGACCGTCTAGCGGCTTATCCGGTGCGGCATGGTGAGATTTATGACGGGATCGATAACGGTAAAAAGAACTCGGACGAAATAATTACGGCCTAGTTGTCGAATGAACGCGCGCGAAACACCCCCACACGTCACGATTCTAACTTCGTAATACACTTTCGTAGTCAAAACGATCCCTGTAATTTCCTTATCACGCATGTAACACAGCTTTGGTAACACAGCTTGTATTCAAACTGCATGGGGAACACGAAAATTTTCTTATCGTCATTGAGATTCTTAATGAATTTTCTAGTTTAACAAGGATCAAATACCATATCGAGTAAATAAAAGTTAAAGAATCGATACGATTGCTCAAAAGAGAAAATGTTTAATAGTAATTAATTAATTTTACTAAATTTATCGAATAATACATAAATTAGAGCAAAAATTAAATATGTAAAGAGAAAAGTTTCTTTTTTGTCTCAATGTAAGAATTTAAAGTTGCAATAAATTATAAATTTTAATGTAATTTCTTAAAAGTTATAAAGATACAATTCTATTAGCATAATTTTTTTCAATAAGAATATATAATAATTGATGTCTATAATGTCTGCAATATTTAAGAGCATTCTCTTTTATTCTCTTTTTATGTATGTATACAGAGATAATTGTGGCATATATTTGAAGCTGAATTATTTAAATGACAAACGGACGTTTTGAAAATGACATTACATATGATTTTGACAGACGCGAACAATTTAATAATATTCAAATATTTGAGTTTTACTTGACCTCTTTCCGAGCGTTCGCTTCAAGAGGAAGCGTTTTTAGAGAAAAGGAACTTCTTTCAAAGAAACGTACAGCGCAGAATGGTCGGTAAATTGGAGACACGTTACTGTCGGGATTTTCTGGTCTACCAAATTCTTTTGATTCGCTGACATACAAATATTTAAGCCTGATTCGACATCGTATTTGCAAATCGACAAACTGTCACCCAGTTGAGAAAGATCACGACGAAAAGCTTTTTGCAAAAGCGCAATGTAATTGACACGTAGTTGTCGAGATCATCGGATTTTATTACTTGAGAAGAAAGTTCTAATTTCATTAATTTTTTATGCATATATAGTAGAAT
>Ga0157364_1000529_pt1 | contig 26824 bp, 10 predicted proteins | sample AttsexASBM2_FD_111476 | JGI IMG/M metagenome (GOLD analysis project Ga0157364, IMG submission 111476) | Fungus gardens microbial communities from leaf cutter ant in Ribeirão Preto, State of São Paulo, Brazil - Atta sexdens ASBM2 | ecosystem: Host-associated > Fungi > Mycelium > Unclassified ... | reverse complement strand
CTACTACATATATATATATATGTAGTTTGTTCCTATATCTATATATATATATATATATATATATGTATATATACTTATTTTTATATATTTATATAGTTATTATATATATATATATTTTCTATATATATACTTACTATATATATATATATAGAGTTTGTTTATATTTTTTGTTTAATTAAAGTGTTATATCAGAATAAGAATATTTAAATATTAAATATTGTGTTTATATGTTGCTTAAAATAAAAAGACCTCTCGGTGTAATTTTAGAAATATTTAAAATATTATAGTATTTAAGTATAGAAATATATAAATATCTTAGTTTTTAAAAGATTTTATTTGTCTTTATTATTTACTATATTTAACAGTATCACATCCATGTGATCGTTCTGAGAACTTGTGAAATGGGCGCTCGCCCGAACCGCAAAAGGTACTTGAACCCGATACCGAAGTGCAAAGCTTTCCTCGCGTACTCGGCACGCGTTAGCATATTCATTACTCGCCACTTAACCGAGACTTAAACCTTCCAGAGCTTGCAGTGGGATCAGCACTATTAGTGTCTCTCCCTTCTCTTTACCCTTTTCTTTGTGTCTTGGTCTTCCTTACACCATCGACTCTTTCGTCGCCTCGGAATACGTCCTTCTTACGGTCTTTGTGATGTTTGCTTTGTCTAATCACGAGTGGACTTGTAAGCCAGTCTTCGCGAGAAGGCGGAAGTCGGCGGATTTGCTGATGAACTTACAGAAACGTGCTTCGTAAGTTTCTTCTTTTCAACCTTCTCTATTGTTTTCCTATATTCAACTATATTTCTTACGTTCGAAAAATGTTCACTTTAGAGAGAAATAATTGTTATTTTAAATAGGAATAACCGATTTAAACAAAAACGATATGATCGAAAGATATATTATTTTGTCTCATTTTGATTTTTCTTCTTTTAATCACCAAATTATTGGCTAAATTAAGAATGAATATTGAATTAAACAATATTTTTCCTTTAAATTAAAAAGTTCACATGATTCTCTTATCCGCACGTGGAACGGGATAATTAGTTTCTCGAAGTTAAACACGCAACAGCAGTTGCTGTAGCGGAAGAATGTAGAGCGATGCAATTTAGTTATAATCTAGTTTCGGACTAAGTCATAAGTTTGTTAGCAAATTATAATGTGGTTGATGGCTAGCAGCGTTTATCTACCATATGAACGTAAGACTTCTCAGTTGCCACACGGACAATTTCATTTTCACATGAAAGAATTAAAAAGTTTTATTTTGCCAAACTTTAATGGCCTGAGTTAAAATTTCATAAAAGATTTATCGCAATAAAATTTTACAATATTGCATAATTACACATAATATTGTACAATGTTCAATTTTAATTCTAAAAAGCTGCTAAAAATCTTCCATATCTCTTTTACATGAAAAGAACTGTTTTACTGAATTATGTAGAATATATTTATTAGATCATTAAAATAATTATATAGAACTTATGCTTAAGTATTGAGGATAATGATGCAAAAAGTTTCAAATTTGAGTATATTGAATATCCTACATAATTATTTTGATGGTTTAAATAAAATTATTCTCAAATCTATATCTAATTAAGTGATAACTAAAAAATAAAGATTCTTAATATTGTTTAAGTGATAACTTTTTATAACGTATATTACTCTTTCCCCTAAATTCTCCATCCCCCCCTCTTTCAAATCGATTTACAAAAATAAAGTTATAAAACAAAAATAATTATGATAAAGGATATATTTAGTTACTGCGAGATTACTCGACACGTAAACACAAACACTTGTCTATCTTTTAATTTATTCGCGTGTTTTGTCATACGAGGCGACGTTAACAAGGTAACAAGGTCTTCTCGTAATGTTTGTAATCTTTCTTTTCCGTCGCCTTTGGTATATTTATATCACACTTAAGACCCGCACGCCGCACTAGTGTCTCATCGGATCTATCAGGATTTTAACGAAGCTCCAATATAAAATCCTATTGAAATTAAGTCTCACTACGCGCGGACTTAACAGCCGGGGCGAAACAGCGTTAACGTGGCTGCTACCCCCGTCATCGAGGAAGACAATTCGGCAATTATGGACTTTCCCGAAGAAATTTATTATCTCTTAAATGCAGTTTTTTAAGTATATAGTTTTCTCCTTTTATTATGAGTAGAAGAAAAAGCTCACTAAAAGCTAATTATTAGTTTTAATTTTAATTAATTAAAAAAAAAGATAAAATAATTAAATTGACATTTTTTCGGGTTTAAACTCTTTTATAATTATTTTATAGACTGATAAAAATGATAGATAATAAAATAATAAATAATATGGATTGTAAGTTAAGTTACTCGCAATAAATAAATTTTTAAATGATGAATAATGCGATTAGAAAAGTTATCAATAATAATCGATTTTGATATTACTGAATTATTTTCATTTATTTTCATTCAGCCTATCTTGACTTTTCAATCTTCCGACGAATTTTAACGAATACCGATATATCTTACTAGGTACCTATCATGAGAGAGCTCGATTTTACCAGGAAAAAGGATTGCCACTATAAGATTTAATTAATCAGATTAGAGCAATTAACTGGCTCGAAAATGGAGTCAGCAATCTCGAAGGTCTCATATTAAAGGCACAACCTGACATAATCGCTTAAGGCTTACGAGAAACGCGCGTCCAATTAGAACTCGGATAAGATGCTTAGAGTAAACTTTCCTCACGGGAGTCGCTCGTCTTGGATTTTCAGAAAAGATCAGCGGGAGAGCTTACTGTGCTGAAACTTCGACTACGTTTGAGTAAACTGTTCCCAGAGGATACTCGATAAACATCCCTGAAAAATGAGGTTGCGAAAGAGTGAGCAGAGCGTAAACGAGACAGAAACTAATTGATTTTGCGCATTATTTACTGAACGAATGAAAAAGAGGGAAAGAGAATGAATAATGAGAAATAAGAGACATTTGCGTTGTTAATATCGTAAATTATAAATTGCGCGAAATATCATTACTTTATGATACATTGAGATATCATTTGTCAAATCCTGTTTATCCAAGTGAAAGATTTTTAAAGATATATCACATAGCAAACAAGAAACAAATATTTATATACGTTATAAATCATCTGAAGTTTTCATATGATTACTTTTCTAGATATCTTGCATGTTATTAGAAGAAAATGAGATGATATATATTTTTAATTTTTAGATTTTTATTCGTTAAAAACATAAAGTATTTTTAATTTTATGTTAATTATAATAATGTTAATGTAATATGTTAATTATAATAAAAATATAATATAATAAATATAATAATAATAAAAATATAAATACAATCTTTTTTAAATTATAAGAAAATATTATGTAATTAACAGCTAATGCGTTTGTATTATTTACTAAACTTTATTCGTTAGAATTTTTTCAAATTATGTTTTCCAATTTTAACACCAATATTCTTTCTGACAACTAACGTAGTTAGAATATATATCATTCCAATTGCTGCTAATTCTAGCAAAACAAATACTAATAAATTGACTAGTTGCACGCATAAATTTCAAGCATTGTCTCAACGTGTGTAATCCCTTTAAAACAATGCGATTGTTCCGCTCTTCTTTCCTTTTTTTCTTTCTCTCTCTCTTGTTCTCTCTATTTTTCTGTTTTATTATTCATCCTTAGAATTTTAGCAATTATCGCGAATACCACCAACGAGCTTTACGACATACAATCGAAGCGCCGCGCCCACCCGCAACTCTTCCATTTATTACCGTGCGCATTTACATGCGAATGCACTCACCAATGCTCCAAACGAATAAAACTCGAATTTACTGTTCGATTAGTGGGTAACCGCGACGCGAAGGGCTTCATGTTTGGTGGTGAGTTTTCATCTTCGTAGTCACTTTTAGCCACGTCATGTAAAGATGTCTATTAAAAAGATATGCTTCAAGAATATAAACATTATTGCGAATTTCTAATCGCTAAACAAATAGCAGATGCTTAAGACTTTTTATGATAATCTATTTAATTATTATATTAGAAGTAATTATACACATAATTTATTCTCGCAATATCTATCGAAATAAATTAATTATTCGTACATTATTACCTGCTTTACGTGGACAACTTTATAAAATACACTCTTTTAAATCAACAACTGAAAATTTTAATAACTACGAGTCGTTTTCGTTGGAAATGTGTACAGTGATTAAATTATACGAGCATCAGTTTCATCCTTACATCTGATGGTATTTTAATTGTAAAATAATTATATTAGCTCTCTTAATACATTAACTCTCTTAACAGATGTAATTTTGCTTAAAAGTTTTAATTCCTTTCCTTTTTTACTGTGAAACCTGACCTAGTTAACTTAATAAAAAAATGTGTTTCACCTTGTACTGTCACATATACGGTGTGTCATTTGCACTGTCCTGAATCGAATGAAAAAAGGAATTCTTTTTTCTCGAAAGAAAAAAAAAAGAAAATTTCGCGGCACATCTCCGAAAGCAAACGAGTTGTACAAGCAAGGGAAAGACATAGAGCATCGGGAAGAAAAGGTGGTAGATCTCCTGCGATACACCTGGCAACAAGACATTCCGCTCAGATGTAACCTCCGCGGTGTATAACATCGACAAAACGAAGAGAATCAGTGTCGAGAAAAGAGTAGGAGAGCGGCGATAGAAGGCGGTTACGAGGAGAACGAAGAAGGAGAGAATGAGAGAAAGGTAGCGAAGCGCGCATGAAGCGCGAGGAGCTAAGAGGCACATTATGTGCAGCCGAGGTGCAGGTTGCAGACTCACCTTTGTTTGAACACGCAGTCAACCTCCTTCCTCTCTTCTCCCCCTTCTTCATTCGTTCCCTCATTTTCCCTTTCTCTCTCTCTCTCTCTCTCTCTCTCTCTCTCTCTCGCGCTCTCTAGGTCTTCCTTCGCGGATACAAGCATGCTCGTGCGCTTATGCTCCAAGACGGATATGTGCAAGCATGTGTTTATGCCCGGTGCACCCCGAGGGTTACGCGTGCGATTTATGCGTGTGCGTGCGACGACGTTGGTGCACTCGGTGAAATTTACAAGCATGGAACGCACACACATCTCTGAGTTGTAAGGGAGATACTTTTATATCCGAGGAGCGCCTCACGAGCTACAGATGAGTATCGGCAGGTACTCGTTTGCTCTCTCTTTCTCTCTTTCTTTCTTGCCTGATGGAATCTTCACGATTTGTGTTTTGCTGATTCTCTTAGATTCAGTTCGTGAGCAGTTTCACGCACTCTCGACTTGATAAGGCACGATAGCTTTGTTCCTCGTAACTCTTGTTAGTATGGAAATAAGCAAGAAACATATCCATTACGTGAGACCTTGACTTATAAAATTATATGTCTAAATTTATGGATCATGTCATTTGTTTTAAATTCTAGATGCAATTCGCACAAAAGTTAATTGTATAATAATTATATACAAAAAGTTTGATATTTTAATCAAGAATTTTGATATTTTACAAACGCTTTCTTAATCCTTATTACACGCACGAGTCGATCATTCCTGCGCATTTCTTATTTTTGAACTAGAGAAGCATTTGACTATATATAATAAATAAATCTCTATCTTCTCTTTTTTTTATACACAATTTTATAAATATTTTCTAAAAATATTAAAGTATATATCATTTAATAATTTTTCATCATTTCATAATTCAATCAATCATTTAATAATTTTTGTAGAAGTCATGCAAATTAATTCTGGGACACGAACGATCCCAAATGTATACAGTAAATAGGAATATCGTGTTACTAAAGATTAAATAAGAGATAAAATTATCTAATAAACATTAAAGTGATAATAATTCTTGATATAAAAAATCGAACTATAATTACGTTAGTCACTTTCATTAAAAAAACTTTATTTTAAAGGGGTTTCTGGACGCCTTGATTACGACTAGACGAAGTAGCTATCTCGTCAGCACGCGATGGTGCAATAAGGTTTATCCGCGTTGTTGTTCGGCTAAGAGGATGAGTTACAGTGGGATATTAATCCTACGCATGAGAGGATAAAGAAATTTTAAGTCCACAGTAATAGTCTGTGCTCTTCCCTTTTTTTTTATCGTGTGCAAATTATATATACCTGCTTACGCAACACCATTTTAAAGTTAACCCGCGAATGTCGCTGGGTTTCTCTCTTAAAAGGGAAACGTTGTCACAATTGGCACAAAATCAGTAATCGGCGTAGTCAGCAAACCGGAATTCTCTCTTTAAAGCATTTGTACACTTATCTTCGCGTGAAATACATGCGCGCACATTCATACACATGTGAGAAATTTCAGAATACGATCGCGAGAACGTGTTTATCCAAGCGCATTACATAAATATCGCGTGACAAGTGTGAGAGATTATTAATTGATACGAAACAAGAACAAAATTGATGTCTGCTCGCACGATGATCGCTCTATCTCGCTTGAAATCACGACTAAAAGACTACTCGTCGCGACGGAGCGATTAATTAAATTAATCGACCAGAACTTGACATATATATATATATTTCGCGGTTCAAACGCGCGATCGTAATTCCGATTTTATTTGTCACTTGTGTTTATTATTCTGCAGCGTTTATTACTTTTGCAATTGGTTGACGAATTCAAATTTAATCTCTCTGAATCAGACGTCGATGATTGTTGAGTCATGCAAATTGTGGCAGTAACGTAGAATTCATTTTTTTGTAACGCCCTCATTCGTGTGAGCACTGTGATATTTTTCACTATACATATATTATAAGTCGTTAATTAATTTTTTCCACTCTCTCTCTCTCTCTCTCTCTCTCTCTCTCTCTCTCACTCACTCACTCACTCACTCACTCTTTCTCTGTTTTCAATATTTTATAAAATAGTCAGATTATATCTGGACCAAATGTTAAAAGATCAAATATTTTCACACATGAGTGAAAAATGCCATATTCATAAAATGATTCTTCGTGCCTAATAATTTCTTATGAATTTATACAATTTCCAACTTAAGTAGACTATGGCGCCGATTATTAATCGATCTTAAAACACGATCCTAAACCAAAGCTGTAGGAATAATAATTTTACGAATTAAATTGACAAGCAATTTAGTATATTATTTATGCAAATCTTAGAAACTGTAAATAATTTAGTTTACAAAACATATTATCTCAGCCGATATTCAATTCCAGATCTTTTAAATTCCGTGCAGGTGTCTTCCCAATACAAATATTTTCAATTCGATCATATATATTATATTGCTAAACGAGCATTTATTTGTTATTATTAACGACCCAACATTTCTATTTAGAATCTCAAGTAAAAAGTTAAAAACGTTAAACTCACTTTTCTCACGGATATATACACGTCTCTTGTAAGAAGGCACTTTGTATCTGATGTCTGCGTGGTTGTATGGCATCAACATGACAGCCGCAACGCGTTTCGAAACGCGTTACGTGACACGAGCCAATCTTGCCACGCGATACGCTTCGTGCGCGGCTCAATTCAACGCCCAAGTTGAGAGCACTTCGACTATTGATACCAGCCACTTCGCTTCGTCATTAGCACCTACGATGAGAGAAAGGAAAGAAGAAAAAGGAAAGACGGAACGTCCGGTCGCATCCGGCAATCTTGGTCTCTGCTTTTGCGCCTCCATCAGCTGATGCACTTATCCAGGTGCACCGTCTATATTTCCGATGTGCGTTTCGAGTGCACATAATTGCGCGCATAATTTAAGGGCGCGGCACATGGATGTATGAATGCCGTGAAGCATTGCAGTGACCGAAAGATACACAGCCTCACCCTCGGAGGAAAGAAAAGAGGGACACAAAGGAATACAAATGCATAGAAGAAGTAACGAAGGCAAGATACGCGTAAAGATGCAGAGAAACACAAAGAGCTACACACGAGAACGCATGAAAGGTGCAGGGAACGAATCAGTAATGTAGTATGAGACGAAGAAAAAGGAATGAGAACACGGAGGTGACGAAGAGAACAGCGGAGAGAACGGAGGATAACGAAGGAGTTAACAGGGGAAACGCATATATCGCGAGAAAGGACGAAGGTCCAAGAAGTATGGAGAAAGGAGAATCAACGGTGGCTGCATCACGAAAGGAGAAAAAAGAAAGAAAAAAAGAGATAGGCACTTTAAGAAAACCGATCTGTTCATTCATCAGTGAACGATTAAATTGATAGCTTGCCACCACGCGAACGGTCGAGACCCAGCTCGTTTCTCGACGCCATTGGCAACAAAAACCGTATCCACTTTCTCTCTTTTCCCGTATGCACTTTTTTCACGCGTGCGCGAGAGTTTTAAATCATTTCCGGAAAGAAAGAACATAAAAAAGTTCGTTCCCAACGTTTGTCGTCGAGCCAGCTGAGTTATCGCGACAGGAGCAAGTCGCGTGATAATTCGTGCGACCGAGTACAACATTGCCGATGCAAGCAGCACCAAAAAGCCAAACGAGCGCGGCCGCGCGGGGCGTTGTTTTAATTTAAAAACAATTAAGGTGATGCAAGCGCACTCGTTGCGTTAACCTCTTAATGGGTTCTCGCGCTACTTCCAATTTACGAACGTTTAAACGTCCGATACTTCCAGTGCGAATGCGCTCGCTTCAAGAGCCAGTTCGTTCGTGGAATCTGGAATATGCCGCCTTTTGTTAAACAACGTTAACGTTACGTAAATACTACGTCGCTCAACACTGAGATATTTAATGCGAGACTTAACTGAAAGTCATTTCAGACTTTCTGACAAAGGACATCACTACAAATGCGTCTGTTACCGGAAACTGTATAAAACTCTCACAGACGCTGGATTCGTTATCACACGCTGTATCTTTAAATTTATTTGTAATGTTTTGGCTTAAAGCTCGTAAAAGTTTTTCCAACGCGCGTTGAAATAGATATATGTACTCCCGTATAGTTTATCGTCCTTTTTCTTATTCTTCTCTTTAACTCGAGCACGACTAGTCTGAACTTATAGCCTCGAAAGAATCACGAATGAAAAAGAAGGAATTTCCCTCCAAAAAACTCACTTAGGATCAATTAGTGCGGAGCATAAGTGAGTGAAGTGAAAAAAGAAGGAATTTGAGAAAAAGCGATATGAAACGGGGCCTCGATGAATGAAGACGTTGCTCGTAGTTCTGATCAGTCATGCGTAGAGTGGCTGGAACACGAGACGTTGACGAGTGAAAAGGAACCTGGACGAGTCGAGAAAGTATGGGATGGGGGCCTGGCTGCTGTGGGACGACAGAAGGGAGAACCCGTAATAAATACATGGGAGGTGTAATGGGGCGAAACCTGATAGCCAAGCCCGCCGCGATGTCTGTGGTGTCGCGTGGCAAAACGTTATGATGTCCGGAAAGTCGAAGATTACTTGGTCGAGTATCAAGTTGTTGAATAGATTAGCGATTTCTGCACGTGTACTGTTTATTCCATGCAATTAAATCTTACCTCTTCTATATGAAATTTAACAAATGTATCTTTTACCCTATAAAGAATTAATTGTAAATATATAGGGGAGTTAACACGACATATTTTCTTTATTTTTTTAGTATAAAGAATATGTAACATTTTTTTATTTTTGTAAAGAATTTTGTAGAACTATGAAAAAAAAATGGAATTGTCATTATTTTACTTTTTTTTATATCAATAGAATGTACTAACTTCTAAGATCAGAATAACAGAGATTTTATTTTTTGTTAAAAATTCTATTCTTCAATATCTAATGATATATCTCTATGTCGAGAAGAGAAAAGATCTCTAATTTGAGTAATATAATAATGTCAGACACTTGATAAGGATGGAATGCTGCTTAACTGTCTTGGCTGACGGTTTCTCGATACAAGCGATCCGCTTCTGGCGTTGTAATCTCGTGCATTTACTTGTGTTTGAAGCACGCTGACGAATTAAGGACCATAGAGAGAGGTCTCTTCAGTCGGTCGATCTTCGGGTGTCGAAGACGAGCAGCACCGTCTCGAGAGTTAATGACACAGCTTAGCCAAAGTACTTTGGTTGGTGCGGTATCCATCATTCGAGAATACATCCACGAGAAGCTCGGATCGATAGCGGGAAGATCGAACGATTACAAATAATTGGCACCGATCGAGCTTCGGCTTTCTCTCTCTCTCTCTCTCTCTCTCTCTCTCTTTTTTTATGCAACGAAAGAAATCAACCAGCTCTTGATGTAATTGGTAGGTTGGCAACAGCATGAACGACGTATTTGGCGCGTAACCAAGGCTCCGAAAGACTTAATTTGTTCAACCCCGATGAATATCCATCTACCGCCATTTAGGATGCAATAAGATTTATGGTGCAAAGGGGATCAAATTGTGTTGTCGAACATAGTGGAATTATCGTGAGTGTGTGATCACTCATAATTATCGCCTGCCCATTGACTATACTCACGATTGACTCTCTGATTGAGCAAATATTATCTCTTCCATGATATACTTGAAGAGAAACATTTTTTTGCAAATATTTTTTTGACAATCCTATTTACATGAATCGAATGCAGTTACTTAATATTCATTATTTTATAGTGTAATCGAAAAAATTGTTTCTATTAACAGGATTGTTTCAGAAATTCTTAGATAGCAATTAATTTCCAGCCCAGGTCCTTCTCCTTATCTCCCTTATCGTTTCTTTTCCCCTTTTCATGCGGTATATCGCGTCTTACTGAAAAACGGCTCCCCGTGAAAACAGTCGGAATCTAGATTTATAGAGGCACTCGGAGACGAGGTGTTGGGTTTCAATTAAATATGATCGATGAAGAGACGCCCTTCCGTCGGTCGGATTCCCTCGGGAATACCAAAGGACATGAGCGGGACTGGAGTGAACGATAAATATTTCCGTTCCTATTTGTTTGTATAATGCCGCGCGTGTACTTTTTCACATGCATTTGCGCCAGACTGCGGTCAGTCCGATGTGTCTCTGCACTCTGCAGGCGCCGTAACGTGGGATGCGTCAAGGAGATTTAAACTTTAAACGACGCATGCAGATCGCCGTGGCGATGTTTAGATTTGACGCTGATTTAATGTCGACACGTTCCCCGTGCGAATACACGATGCATGTGTGTTTATACTCCGGATCTTCATCTTTCATTCGCTGTAAATTCGTGGCACGAAACGCCGTTCGAGGAAAATGGAGCAAACCCCCGTGATATTCTCCTGTTATCCTGGAGCTTGCGTAAACACACATAATTTTTTAGTCATTACTTTTACGCAAAATAACACAAGATACGTATATAATTAATCGTCCTCATCTTTCTATGATGTATAAAAGCATACTTGAAATTCTCTCTTTGCCCGACTATCAATCTTATTAAATGAATTTTAAATACAGCTAATATAATACAAAAAAGTAAGTTTAAGAACATAAGAAATTGATTTTCGAATTTAAAAAAATTAAAATTAGAAGAAATTTCATAATTATTTTATAATATAAATTAGTATTTTGTTAGAATTAAAAATTTAAATGTATGTATCATATTTTTTTTCATACAGAAATTAATTGATGATATTTTGCTGAATTGTAGATTATTTTATTGCCACTAATATAGTTAACGTAGTAATAAAATAAAAATGAAAAATGAATTTTATGCTCCCTTTTCAGCGAATATGGATTACACGCAACATTTATATATGTCTACCTATTCTTTTTAATTTTTATTATTCCCGTAAGTTGATGGTGTATCTACACGGGAACAAGCCGATCATTTTTAATGCGATGTTGAAATTGTTATTACAATAGTTATTACATAATTCCTAGAATATTATTTCAGCGAAACACAAATTAAAACTGTTATAACATTCAAGCAATAAATTGAATTTACCGAGAATGTTAACAAGTTTTATATGATTACAACAGCAAAATTCACTCATTTATTTTCTATGTACAAAATGAAACAACACAAATTTCACATACACTTATAAGAAAAAATTAAAATTTTTCATGAAGCAATAACAGATATTATTGTTGCAACTTTTAATAGAAATTTGATTTTATGATAATTATAATTTACGCAAAAAGTAAATAATGTACAAGATAATTGTTTAGATTATGTTTTGTTTCAAATTCAAATAACATATTTATAAAATATGTAATATAATATATAATATAATATATAAATATATATATATATATATATATATATACATTATATTATATATTTTAACGTTAAAAGGATTAATAAAGTTACAAAATAATTATGTAAAAATAATTAATTTGAAAAAAAGGAAAGATAATTTTTACAGTCAAGACACATCAGCTTACAGCATTAGAATTCATACTAGTTTTATCTTTGAAAGTACTGCATACGTCATTGAATTGCATCGCAGGAACAGTTTAAATCGCAAAACTCCGTGTAAATAAATCAAAAATTTCAAACATAAGCGGAAACGTTAGACGCGGCGCCTCCCACGTTTAAAAATCGCTCGATATATTCTGTTCGGAACTGTTTACGAGCGAATTCTCGCATACGTCTCGCTTGTGTTTTGTGTGACTAGAAGAGGAGGATGTATGACGATATCCAGATGCTCGGCTCGTAACTCTAATGACAACAAAATTTAAAGCGAGACATTCCAAAGCATCGCGTCGCATGACGTTGTGATGCAATTAACACAGCATCGATTCGCACCTCGTGTCGAAGAGAAGGAAAAAGAAAAAAAAAGAGGAAATGAGAAAAACGCGCCGGTGATTTCGTGTGGGTGCGGCCGTCCCTCGGGGTACCACCTGCTGGCCGACCATTCATAAAACCCACTATTATACGAGCGAATTCGCTCGTAAACGTGGACAAATGAGAGGCTAATCCGATATATCAATTGGCAGCTTCCAATAAATTCGATTATTAATCGACCGTTTGGGACGCGCCAGTCGGAGAGGTAATGGGCTGCCGAGATAATTTATGAATTCTTATCGTCGTCGTGAGAATCCACTCGGAGAGCAGTTTGTCGTCGCATTCACGAGTTAATTAGCGACATGGCGCAAAATTGCCGGACGCTGGAGATTAGGCGCCGCTTTTTGCTTCTTACGAGATTAATGGACTACCGAAACTTGCTGGATAAGAACGATCGGTCCAACTGCGATAATTAGCTTTTCGAGAACTATGCAGCAAAATTATTTTCTGTTTCTCTCGAAAACTGACGAAAATTTCACTTTGTCGGTTTACACATCATAAAGGAAAAAGCAACAGATTTTTTGTTGTTAAACTAGCCAACAGTTGTAATTGTAATTAAAAATTGTGATTGTAATTTAAATAATTCGTTTTTCCCTTTTAACTTCAATTTTAGAAAGATGAAAAGTTTATCATTTAAGTAACATATAATATAAATTAATATAATTAATATATACCATAAATAATTAACAATAATATAACTATATAATTATTGTAATAAATTAGAATAATTTTAAAACATATTTTAATTGTTAAAAAAATTGTAAATCCAAGAAAAAATAGAAATATTACTTAAAATTTACATTATTAATTTTAATCTACAATAATTATTCCTGATATATTACTCTGATTCTTAATAATCTAATATTAAACATTTTAACAGACAATCTTATAAGCATAAGCGGCTGAATAAAAATATCAGGTGTTGCATCGCAGGCGCTAAACCGGTAGTCATAAATTTCATGGGTAGACATGACGCAGTAAAAAACACAACGCGATCCCGTTCCGCGTCCCAATTCCTTCGGCACGATGTGATCGGTGATAATTCATAACGATCGCGGTGGATACGCGATAATGCTAGTTTGGCACGGGACGTTTTTGAGAGGGGTGTTTACGTCGTCTGTTTCGCGCGGACAGCGGCGGGACGATCGATCATCGCTTAATGAGTAACGAAGCAAGATGATACGAGCGATGAGAAATGAAGTAATTAGCATTCCAAAAGGGAGCTTCACCCGGATCTCTTTCTTACGCCAGAACTCCCATTGAGGATCCTATCGAATTAAAGCGCTTGAAAACGCGACGTCTTCATCCATGCGGAAGTATCGTGAACTATAACGACTCTACAAGAAATTGAAATGTCTCCACAGTGCAAAAACAGTCAATGATATGCGAGATTAATTGATTGTGTAGCAAAAGGATACACTCGTTGTAAAACGCGGGAGGAAATGTAATTGCAGACGAAGCAAACGAGGCATGACAACGTATAGCTTCCCACTCGAAGGCAAGCCAGAAGCAATGCAAATGACATTTGTTGTTGTACTCGATTTGTATCATTCGGAATACTTGACAATTAATTTCCTCGAGATGCTGCGTTTGTCAAGCAATACTGAATACTCTTCTGAGCTCTTGGAACGGTGAAACTCTCTGAAAAACAGCAGAGTGCGATGTACGAAACAGCGATGTATGTACATATCTATTTGTCATCCTATGTGAATGAGGAGAAAGTTAAATTTACTTTTTCCAAAACGTGTCATCATCGTAAATCATAACCAGCTCTAAAAAAAGGGGTAGTCTGAATACTTTCTAAAATGTAAAGATCACTTAAGTGCCTTTTGCCTACATATATATCTCTCTGCAGCGCTACAAGTGCTTTTAGCAAGTTATAAATGAGGTGTGAATTTGGAGTTAAGAGGTGAATCTGTAAAGTCAAATATACATTTACGATATGACCTTATAAAAAAAAATAATGCAACGTAATGAATCAGATATGTAAAGTAGCACGACACGTCTGCACGAGAGGAAGCTTGCGTATCAACCTTTCCATTATTTTCAATGCCTAAAGATTAACCCTCTAACACGCATCGCCAATTATCACCGACATCGGCAATGCCGACAACTCTAATTGCTGAACATGTTCGAGAGCCATCGTCCATTATTCGAGATTTATCGAGAGGCGCTCGATAAAACGTGCCACACAAATTGGTTTACCGTAACGCGCAACAATGCCACGAGAGAACGGTCCAGAATCATTTCTGAAATTGAATATCTGCTGGCGTCGCGAACAAGGCGGTAGAAAACAAGAAGGAAAAGATCGACAGTCCTTGGATGCGATAATCCCGATGAGAGATTTCCTGGCCTTCGGCTTTCGTTCTTCCTCCTCTCCAGGGACGAAAGCGTCAATCGCTCTCCCATTGTCGTACTTACGACCGATATATCTCGAATCGAATGGAGAATACGTGTTTTGCCTTCGTCTCGGGACTGATACCGAGCTCTGCAATCGGAATGATTCGCAGACACCATTATCTTCTAATGAAGCTAAATCGTTAGAAAAATTCCACGTATATTTTGTTTCTCGCTATAGCTGCCAGCTCTTCTCCGATCTCTCTCTCTCTCTCTCTCTCTCTCTCTCTCATTATTTTTTTAAAAACATGTTCAGAGCTTCATTATTTTGGCGTCAACGACGCTGACAATTATTCGAAGTTACTGCGATAAAATGATGTATATGTAGATCGTTTAGAAAAGCTTGTTTTCTCTTAAACATTTCAAGCAAATAGATTCTGTTTGAATAAAATCTGCCACCGTTCAAAGAATTTATTAAAAACAAGTGAAAAGTAAACGGAGACAAATAACAACTCATTACAATTTGTACTCAAACTGAAGTATGGGGAAACTGCGGATAATTTTAATGAGAACATCTCTTTGCTGTGGAAAGGTCAAAGGTTACCTTACTCCTCATGATCAATTCATTTAATTTGTTTAAATATTTAATATTTATCACAAACACATATAATGTATAAAATAAGAAAAGTAGAATATATAATTAACGAATAAATAGTGATATTTGAAACATATTACGAAATACGTATAAAGTCGAACTTTTAAAAGAATTCTATACGATGTTCTATTTTATTATCATTGTTGCAACATAGTGCAAATAAACATATAGACAGTTATAGACATTTATTTCATAATATTTAGTTTAATGTTTTCATTACTATAATCTAATGTCTAGTACGCAAAAGATTCATAAAAATATCAAAGTGTTTTTCTAAAATATAATTTAAAAAATTAAAAGAATTCTCTGTATTCAAAATTTATTTCTGTCTTATGATATCTGACACTAAAATATTACGTGTTTTCGATATACCGTAAATAGACGAATTAAGATACCTCTGGCATTTATTAAATTTGGTGAACTAAACTTCAAGAAAGTGCAATCGCTCTGAACACAAATTACATAGAGCCTCAGCTATTTAGATGCGAAACCATAATCATTAATAATTTCGCTCGTTCCTCGCTATCGGAATTGCAAAACAGTAATCTAAGACCTAAGTCTCTAAACTGCCGCGGCCAAGAATCTTCTCAGAAAAATATCTTGGCACATAGTTGGTCGGACAGCAGCTTTTATGCAGATGTGCGCTACGTTCATCAATCTGCGGGCAATGTATCTGCGCAAGGTATCTCAGAATACTCACGCGTTTCTTTTTTTATCTATAGGGATTCTAACACGCATTTCGACTTTATCTTAACGAAAATGTCGAGAGGCCAATCACATTTCTCACGTATTTATACATAATTATACAGGTTAATTTATTATACATAGCTTTTCGCAACTCAAAAGATAATATCTCAGACCTCTTAGCGTTAATCCCAGTTGAACCAAGAAGATACGTCATATATATTTTCTGAATATATTAAATAAAATTAAGTTCTTTCCATTTATAGATATATAAATCTAACAAGAAACATTTGGCTCTAGATAAATATGATTCAGTATAAAATTAAAAAGTGCAGTTATATAATAACTGATCCATTTTCCATTTCACACATTATCATGAATATATATATATATATCATGAATTGGTGGGACTGATTAAATTATAAGAACAAAGAGAAAATTTGCATTCGAAAATGATAAGTTGGCCAGACTCACAATCAGTCTGGAATGTCGTCTCGTCTTCGACATCTTCCTCGAAACTTTTCACGTGCGAGACGAGGGAAACGGGCCAAGAAATAGAAGAGAAACCAGACGAGAGTATTCTCGGGACCAATTACCGCGACGTATCGTGCGGTAAGGGAAAGGAGGAGGGGGGGGGGAGATTCCCGGCGTTCGCCCACCTTTTATCCGGTCTACCTCCTACGTGATTTCCTTGCTCGTCTCTAGAATTTCAACCGCCACACGTAGCTAACCGTACGTCGACATGGCGCTACCCCGTTGTGAGAATCAAATTTGCGATTCCGCGCCGCGACGCAACTTTTCCCGCGGTCTTTCCGCCCCTCGCCCTCGTCGTTACGAGAGCCCGCAACTCGCGCCGAAGACGCGTCTCGCAACTCGATTTCGCTGGGAACAGGGTCGGAATAATTTTTCCATACCAACTTGGCCGCGCCATCACCCCCCCCCGCCGTGCAGACGGGTCGTGTTATCTGCGAAATATCGGCACGTAACGAGAACGCGGCGCGCGAGGAACGGAAAGTTACATCGTGTGATCGACCATGCTGAATTCGTATATTCTGACGCCGGAGGCACCTCAAGTCGTGGCGTTTTCTGTCGAGATTCCTCATATTCCATTTTTATGATATAGACATAGACATGTATGTTGGAGTAAGCCTATAAATGCGATTTCACAAGATTTCACAAAAATTGTTCTGGCAGAATTGTTAAATGATTTTATAATTCCTTTTTAATTCCGTTAAAGTTAATAAGCATGACGTATTAATTGCTGTATCCAAAACATCCAATCAGAAAGTAATTCTCTTCGGCAATTGAAGGAAACACTCGTAATCGATCGATTGCTTTCGATTTACAAAAACGAGGTAATCTAGGAAACACGTAGAAAAGAAAGAAGCGACCCGAGAGTCGTTGCTACACACGAGGGAACCTTAAGGCCATTGAACCAAAAGAACGGGGATCAAGCTTGCAATTGTTCGATTGCGTCCCGACGCGTGCTCTCTCGCGAGTGCTGGCCTTAATTTGATGCTCGTTCGCGATGACTCACTTTCTCGCGCGCGCCAGACGAATATTATTATACTAATCGGCATCCGCAACCTTTCTCGAGCACCCTGTCCAGGCATTGCCCTTTTCCGCTGCAGAGCTCTTCAAATGGCGCGTCGAGAGCGAAACCGGAACGAATAACCGGAGTTCATGCATAACTGTATCTCTGACTGTTTTTATCCTCAATATAAAAGTATAGGCTCGCGCCTTTCCCTTAGGTATAATTTCATTATAATTATTTCTAATCTTATACTAATCTGAAATCAATCATTTCGATACATGGCTGCACGCGTTATTAACTCATTTTATTACTAATCATGAAAATGGATTTATATAAGAAATATAGAATTATCTACGGTACGCCATGAAGTATAATTAAATAAAAGCGAAATGTATGGTATTATTTGAGTGAAGTGTTTTACACAGCTCTATACAGAATATAACAAATGATTTTTTGAGTGATAGTAAATAATCACAGTCGAAAATGTTAATATTAAAATATTACGTTTTTTTATATTTTTTAAGCGCTTTGCGCTTAGTGGTAAAATATTTATAATACATTTTACGATAAAATCATTTATAAAATTTTAAAAAAGCATAATTCTAATAGGAATTGAGGATAAGAGAGCGAAGAAATTGGACATTGACAATATCCGAAACTATAATTTAAGATACCATGATCGAACTTTAATTCCGAAAATGTCGCAAAGACGTATAACTGATCCCTCACTTCAAAATTACATTTCAGCGATAAGGGAAGGTTAATAATGTCAAGCGAAAAAAAGCCCAATGAAAAAATAAACATAGGAAAGGTTGCTCATGTGTTTTTATATACTGTCCACTCCCCGTCGGTATCTATCTTACAAACGAGCATTTGTGCAATAGCGGTTAACGACCACGTTATCTCGGGAATCGTTAATTTGTGCACGGCACAGTCTTTAAGTAACAAGGGGCCTAAGCAACGCGTGAAAGAATATTGGATAGAAATGTCGTTCTCGATAAATGTCAAACATAAACGACGGCCTTAGGCAAGTCGTCTTGCATCACTCCATGCTCTTCTCATCGTCATCCAACTTCGCGAAGTCACTCAGAAATTTATTCGCACGTGCATAATTGCCAGTTCGCCAATCTCCCGATTAAGTTAATATACGAGAAAAGACGTTCGTTAATTTCTGAAACAAGTCATCAAAATCTCGACAAACACGATGAGTAAATCATGCATCTTGCATCTTGTAAAAACAAACGATGACATCATATATATGATTTAATTTTGTTTATAAAGAAACGGGATTGAAAAATTAGTATTTGCAATAAATTGCAAGCATTATCGATTTCTATTTTTTAACCACGGCGTAAATAGCTTTGAATGAATTTGGCAACTATTATTGTGGCCGTTCTTAATCATATTAATTAAACGTCTCTGCGCGAAATAGAATTTACGAGAATTTTACAGGCGGAATGAAACTAACTCTCAGTTTCGCGAGAAAATCACGTTCTCTAAAATTCCGCGTTCTGTGAAAACGCAACACATGATCATTCGCGTTGCTTCAAATGTGTCTCTTATAACAAGAGAACTGGTCGAGGGGGAACTCTGTCCGGTATCCGGCAAGAGTTATCACAAACAGAACTCGCTTCGGGGCAACTTTGCACGAACACGCATTCTCGTGTTTCACTGCTCGCTTGCGCTATCAAGTCGGTCGGAAACGCAGGTTAAAGCGAACTGGAATATGTGCAAATCCTAACAGTGAATTCTCGCGCACGTGTTCGTATAATGAGACGTGTGTACACACAGAGAGAAAATCTATCGTTAATTTGGACACGAGTCTTCGAGTCCCGCGACTCGTTGCCAAAATTCGCTAACGCAGTTTGCCAGTATGTCGGATGAAATGGAATCTCGATATTCTGGCAGTTTTAATCGATACTATGTGACATTAATAAGGCTTTGCATACGACACGTTCGATGTACATTTGAATTAAAAATGGTAATATTGCATAATAATTGAATATCCTGTGAAAACGATCATGTTCGATGGAAACAGAATTATGAGGCTCCTGATAAAACATTTGTATGCAATATTCAAATTTTTATATAAAATTCCGCTGCTTAATAACCTATTTTCATGAAATATATTATCTTTTGTCATAAATATTGAAGTTGCAACTAAATAATAGCATTTAAAAATAGCATTCCAAGTATTATTGTATCTCCTTTTTTGTTTATCATTCTGTGAAATCTTTTTATATAATGTAAACGCTAGCGAAAGTCCAAACCGACATTTTCTCGATATGTATCTACGTCGTTAAGTTAAATAAGTTCGTATTATACTTTGACGTCATATACGAGTCACAATTAAATTGTAATTAGAAAAACAAGCAAATGTTGAATAATATATGAAACGCGTCTTTAAATTCGTAGAAGAGTTGTGAACTTCATCCGAAATATTACTTCGGCACTTCGCAGTGCCGTGCGTAAAAGGCTCATTATACAGTACAGTCCTACATTTAGGACGTAACGAGGAGTGGTATCTTCATGTTGTATGCGATGCGCACAATGGCGCGAGTACGAAAGAGACGGAAGATATACGCTCGCTCGCGTGCGTGCGAGCGTGCGGAAAGCATCGAGCGCATAATGTGTCGGTATCGCGCAGCTATACGGCAGCCAGCGGGGCTCTTCTCACGCAAGCCTGTTTACATAAGTTCGACCTGGGCTCTGGGCATCTTCGTCGTCGTCGTCGTCCTCCACACATCTCCACGCGGCCACAGGTGGGCATCCCACATATGCACGCGCGCTTCACGCATCGTGTCCCGTTTGCTAAGTATATGCCGAAGAGCGAATCGGAGAACCTGTTCCCCTTGGGGTCCACCCAGGTATGTGTGTATCTCACGAGGGTCATCTGCGGAGTACGCGAGCTCTCGACAGCGGAGGACACTCGAAAAGCCGGGAGAAGAGAGAATTGGACGACAACGACGACGATGGGCACGACGTTCTAGCGAGAGAGAATGCAGAGGACAAGAGTAGGTATGCGCGATACGGCGCTGAATTATCCTTGCTCTTTCGAGCTCGGATTCTTCGATGGGACTGATAATGGGACACTGTGCGAAAGCTTGCACAGAGAAAGTTTAACACATCTTGTAGTGGATGGATATCTAGACATGTGTTATGGAACTATTCGCAATGTGAATTACGATCGAAATTGTCCAATTGTTTTCTAAATTTCTATTCTGTTTTCTAGAGAAACATCCAACATAGTTTCATAATATGTGCTCTGCAGGGGTGCGTTTCAAAATTTGATTCTGTCAACTCCGAGTATCTTTTTATCTTTATTCAACATTCAGTGACCAACAAGAAAATGAAATACTTGAGTTGACAGAATTAAATTTTGGAACGCGCAACTTAATAATATTTATTCTTGAAAAATGACGATTTATCATTTATTTTGTCATTTGTAAAATATATTTATTATTATATGTTGCAACAATGTTTGCTGTAAAAACGTACATTCATCACTCTAGTCACATACGAATTCATGAATGAAGTAAAACTTTTCAAAGCCGGAAAGTCTTCGAGTCAGCTCAAAAAGAAGTGAGATATTTCTAAGTGGTTTGTTCGGATAACAATCTTGTCACAATCATATGAAATATTCACGAATCCCGGATCTCTGCAAAGGAAGGAAAGCGCCGGGGAATGAAGGGAAACACGGCGCCACTTCAATCTCGACGTGGCTTTTTAAAACGCATGTCCAACGGGAAACGAGCCGTTACGAGAACTCGAGGACTCTCCAGTTGACTACAGACATCCATCAGCCTCTGGTGGGCGACGGCAATGTCTCCAGTAAATTTAAAGTTTTGTGTGAGATGGAGTAAATAGAAGGACTTACTTTATGTAGCACGTGCATCTAACTACCGACGGCCGTCATACGGGACGATTGTTGGAGTATTTACATCTTCGTGTAAAGAAAACTTCGAAGAAGGTGGACCTGAAATTATAATACAAGGAGGCACTTTGTTAGTAAGATCGACAGGGACAGTGAATGAAGAGAAACGCGAATAAAGATATAGAGAAATTACAAGAAAGTAAATTAATGTAAAACTCAATAGTTTGGTGACAATCTGTTATTGTCATGTTTAATAATTATTTATTGCATTCTTTTAATTTGTATCATTTATTTTATATATATATTTAAAGACTTTCTGTATGAAAATAAAATTATATTAAGAGATTTGAAATTTTTAATAGCTTTTTTAAAAATTTGAATCACAATTTTAAGTCACAATTCTTTTGCGCTAAGTTGCAAATTATTGACTAGTTATAACAAATTTATACCATTCTTTTCATGTATAGGGATATTATCGCTCTATTTCGAATTTGTCCTACAAAAACTGAAAGAGAAAAGTCAAACTTTAGTTAAGTGTGCCCCTGTACACAAAAATATACACAAAAACAGAAAATTCATGAACAATTCACATGTCTTATACTATAAATTTTAGATAAGTTTTGTTCGAGGGTGAAAGTTCGAAATACTTCCCGAACAGTTTATCCCGCCAGACGTTTTACAGGATTTGCGAGTTGCTTTTGTTTTATCAAAGATAGCAGACGAAACTTTTGCGAAATATCTTCTTTTTCGTAGTCAATGGTGTCATGATTTTTTTTTACGGAGTATTTGCATTATCTCAAGCCATGCATTGCATGTTATGTAAAACTAAACATAGTTTACGATTCTAAAAGCTTGAATTAAAAGTTACTGGCAATCGAAAATTCTTTAAACAATTTTTTTTTCGTAGCCTTATTATCATATTAAACGAATACAAAATATAAGTATAATAGTATAATAAAAATTGTTACTTTCACATATTTCCATTTTATATTTTATTAAATATTTAATTTCATTGTATATTTTCTTTACAATAAAATATCACGTATAATAAATTTAATATTTACAACCGTTTTCTAATGATAAATTATCTTAAATTTTATCTCTTTTTTTGTCGAATAATTTCATCCAGCATGAAAACTAAACAGAAATGCTAATTAATTTAAATTAACCAGTTTGACTTCAGAGATCAATTAAAACAAGCAACATCGTGTCATAATATTAAAAAGGCAATCGTGAGGAACATTTCTCGGTTTAAAATAGATAATTTCGAAGGGACCAGATAAATCGACAAGGCGTAAGCTGCCATGACGAACAAATCTCATTAATGTTATAAGCCATGGCGCGTTCGCGGAGTATATCTTTAAGATGGACTATCTTTAAGGACGCTTGGCATTATAGCCCGAAGTATATACCTACACTTTATACATATATATATATATATATATATATATATATACGCATTTAAACTAGACCGGAGCACTTCGGCCGTCCATCTTTTACGAGCACTTTATCTCGGCAGGCTTCACGACCCGACACCACATTACGCGCGCCACATACAGACTTTACAGCATCGTTCATCCCGTTGTGTCATTTTATGAGATCTTCCGTGCCCGATGATCTAGCTTTTCCCTCTCACATCTCGTCGCTGGTGGTCCATCACTGCGGTATCGAGAAAAGTTCTTTCCAGGATTATATGAAAAACGTTTTATCTCTCCGCAAGTTCTTCGAGATTGCATCGTTCAAATACATATCACGTCGCAACGAAATATATATACTTATATCGCAAGATTAAATGCTTCTTATTTCTTCTCCATTTGCTTGACACATGTAAAGTTTGAATAATTTAACGTATGAATAATTTATTATTATTGCTCATCGAACAGGCTTATCGAGAGGAATCAATCATCGAATTTATCCATCTTTTTCACAGAGATCTTTTCTAAGATAAAGAAAAATGTGAAATTGAGAAAGATCCTCAACGAGAAAGATCCTTCGAAAAAATTAACTTTCTTTGAGTTTATGAGCGTTGGATTATCGTTTGCACATGAATACACATTTCGAATTTTCGTTCGCACTTCTGATGAAAAAGTTATTAAAAAACAATTTTGGAGGACTGATTTCATAATAGCCCCTAACCACGAGCAAATTAGATTTAGCTAGTCTCAATCGATAGATTTTTGTTTCACATTCATAGAAACAAGTTAATTTTTTTATTAGAAAGGTGCAAACGAAAAAATGTGCATATATGTGCAAACGATGAGCAATTGAAAAGCTATAGAAAGTTAATTTTTTCAAAAGTTGGGATGCCAACTTCATACTAGTTGGCTAAGATATTTACATTGTCATAGATTCCGCCCGCGTCCGCGCAAAGTTTCGGATTGACTGTAGCACGTACAATATCGAGGGATCGCGAGAGGATCGGCGGCAGTTCAATCAACCTTGTGTACACGAAGGGATAACAATTTGCTGACGCGCACGTGTCGTCTGAAGACAGGAAGGTCCAACGAGATGGTGGAAAGGGATCGAGAACCGGTTTGAGTTATGAATGCGAATTTCTTTCGCGAGCTGCCTGATTACGGGGGTGGAAGCGAAAAAAAAAGGAGAAAAAAAAAATGGGGCGAGTCGTGGGGTACGATAGGGTTTCGTCGTGACGCGAATACATCAGTCACCGAGAGCATGTCTCAAATGGGACTGCGGGCTTCTCGTCTAAGATTTGAGACTGGAATGAAGAAAAGTCTAGCTATCAATAAAATGTAATGTACAATTAAAATAATTCATATTCTTTCCAATGAATATATCATGAAGAAATTTTCTTGAAATTTCAATATAGCGTCGTATGATTTTGTGTTCATCTAATTCATACGACACAAAATTTGTTTATGTAATTAACTTTTAATACACACAGTTGAATTATTTATGTCCTACTCACTTCTTTTTCTTTGAAATGTTAGGAGCACTTAATTAAATAATAGTCATTATTGTTTATATTTTTTATAATACACAATTCTATAAATACTTTTTAAAGATGTTAAAATATATGTAAGAATCATTTAATAATTTTTTATGTTTATTCATTTACTTATAAGTGATCGAACATGGAATGACCCATCGTATCTAATAAAAGATCTGGGATAATCATTATATGTACTAAAGATTAATATGACTTTAATCAAAATCTCTTATAAAAAAGAAGCTTTATTTTTTTTCAGTTTGTATAGAATTTTGTATCCTTTATAAACTTCAATTAAAATCTTAGATAAAAATCGATATTCAACAACATTTTTATTTTCAGTAGATATGAAAACATTCTCTATAATTAGATTTCTTTAAAAAAAAGAATTATCAGATGAAATATTGCATTCCATAATAAAAGGATTTATCTTTGAATTATTTTTCAGTAGATCTACAACTCCCTATGTAGATAATACCGTTTAATCCCAACAAAATTCGCGAGCTTGTCTGTTTCGCATTCCATGTGTCAAAGGGTAGATTATTTTTTCCATCGCCCCTATCACGCGTCGAGTCGTGCGATCATTCATTTATGAAGGCAGTCAGCGAATAACGAGCGATTCCATGGGATCTCATGGTGATTGCTTTATTCAATAACCAATCTACGGCATGGCTGTCATACCATGGGAAATTTTCGTGAAACTCGGCTGCCAAATGAGCCGTGAATCCTTCAGGATATAGCAGAGCGGGATGTTTCTCCCGAAAGGTATTGCCGCTTTATTGATCGGAAAAAAGTTTATCCGCGAGAACGGTGACGGAGGATAATTCGATTCGCCTGAAGTGCGATTCCCGAGACGATGAACGAAATGAGATACCTCTCTCTCCTCCTCGATCATGTCTGCATAAAGTTTAAATGATTTGAGATCAAGTTTTTTTTTTGAGTTACGAAAATGGACTCGAAATCAAATTGATTTCGCATTATAACAAGAAAGTTGGATTCTATATTGATGATTTGGCATAGATAATCCGTGCTTTAGCTGCTCGCAATTATAATAGAATTAATTCGTCGTCTATCCGCAAATCGATTCTCAAGAATAAGTTCTTAATGAAATGACAGTAAGAGGATTTAAATCAATCTTTCCTTACGTCAAAGATTGATGTCGAGATATTGATCTAACTTTACTCGTGTTAAGTTGATAGATATTATATTCCTTCACGATAAATTGCTTCTACTTTCGATTGTCTTATTTAATCAAGTGATTGTGCAATATAATATCTATATGTAATTATCTGATATGAAATAATATATAATACCTAACGTAAATTGTATTGACTAATACATTGAACTTCTCTGGATATTTTATTAATAAAACGTCAATTCTTTAGATTTTTTTCATAATTAATAGATTTTTTTCATAGTTAATATGATGTAACAAAAGAAATCAATGTAAATAGGATTTATAAACCACTGAGCGATTTCTAAGAGACTAAGATTAAAGAAAGAAAAACTTACATGCATTCTCGTAGCTGTCTCGTTGAGGATTCAAACAAGTCGATCAACGCGAGAGAACATGGCAATATAAAAACTATCCATTGATAGTTTTTATATTGCCATGTTCTCTGACTGATCGATTGATTTATGTCGTGTCAGTCTGCGAGATACCCATGAGAACGCATCAATCTTTTCGGCCTAATTTCAAGATTTATATATCTGCAAAATTAATATATCATAAAATTGATAATATAATATAAATCAATATTTTAATTCTCATTTTTTGTGTAATTTTTCAAATTTTTCTTATTATTTATTTTTAAACTTGTCGCTTATTAATGCAAAAAAAATAGTATGGATAACTATGGTCGAAAGTTTTTAATTTAAAAAGTTTTAATAAAAAAAAAATTCAAAAAGATATCAACATTTTATTCATATTAATTTTTAATCAACAAATTATAAAAAAAGTTATATTCAATTTTCAGTTAACTTTTTTGTATATCAAATATGTATAAATTATACAAAAATATTACAATTCTATTTTTAATAATTTTAATTGTTATTAAATTTATATCAAATATGTTTAATGTATTAGCACTTACATGTCTTAACATTACTTCCTTTATAAAGATTAGAATCATATACTTAAAT
>Ga0157364_1000528_pt1 | contig 26836 bp, 12 predicted proteins | sample AttsexASBM2_FD_111476 | JGI IMG/M metagenome (GOLD analysis project Ga0157364, IMG submission 111476) | Fungus gardens microbial communities from leaf cutter ant in Ribeirão Preto, State of São Paulo, Brazil - Atta sexdens ASBM2 | ecosystem: Host-associated > Fungi > Mycelium > Unclassified ... | reverse complement strand
TAGGAACTCTATCGAGTTCTCTTGTGTCACTCAATACAAGAGTTAGTTCTTTGCTTAACCCTTTGAGCATTGAATCATAACACATGCTTCCTATATGTGTCCTGACGTCATACCTTTAATCTCCGCTGTACATGTGCACACCATGTGTACACCATGAGGAATCCATATCCCTTGACGTCATCTCCTAACCCTAACTCCATCTCTAGACTCTTCCCGATCCTTCTAGACCCTAAGTCCTTCCAGACTGCTCTAGACTACTCTATCCTATATCATATGACTTCCAGGTCATGTGCTCTCTATCCATTGTAGACTAATAAAATACTATCTTATCTATGTCCGGCTAACCCTAACCCTAGCCAAAGTCTGTCCGCACTCTCGTCTTATAACAGCTATCTTATTTATACTATTACATGTGGTCCATACTATAACTACGCTTCTACTGTGCATCCTACCCTAAAGTTCATACATCATCCATAAGTGCACTATGTGTACACCATGTAGTAGCAATGTAGTTAATATGCTCCTTGACATTATCGTCTAGAATCTTCTAGACCATAGACCCTTCTAGGCTCTTCTAGACTGCTCTAGGCCCTATAATGTAATGTCATGTGACTTCCATGTCATATGCCTTCCCTCATCATAGACTAATAATATACTACTGTCCTATCTATATCTTATCAAAGTTTGTTCACACTTTATCGTATCATAACACATTAATCATTAAATACTTCTGTTTATCTTGAAAAAAGCTGGATTTGACCCCAAGATCTCTTGTTTCTTTAGTAACTATCTAGTAGGTAGAAAGACTAAGTACTTTTGGAACAACTTTTCTTCTCTATTCTTTGATGTTAACATTTCAGCTCTTTCACCCATTTTATCAGCTTTATATTTGTCCCCAGTTTTTTGTATTCTTGAAAAAAGATTAAAAAATTTAAAAATTCCTATTTCTGTTATTTATTTTATAAATAATAGTCTTTTCATCTTCTAAAACAAATCTTTTCACATTTTGAACTCAAATTTCTTTTGTAGTTATTGTGTTATGTCTCTTTTTTGGAAAAATTTGGACTAGTCATCAAACATGGGAAAACTGAAGTTTTCCACTTTTCTAGATCACAAGGGGCTTTTAATCCTCTCTCTCTATATCTTTCTATTCTAGGAGGACCTGTTCTTTGCCCTAAAGATACATAGCACTATTTGGGTTTTATCTCAATTTTTATATGAACAAAGCCATTTCTACAGTAAAAAGCATCAAAATGCTGGGAAATTTGACAAGAGATCTTTTTCTGTCTCAAAAATGTCTCTTATATAAAACATGTATTCTTTCTATTACTCTATATAGTTTCTCATTGTGATACTACAACAAAGCCTCACTATTGTATCCACTTAAAGTTCTCAAAACCATGCAAAGAAAAGCTGCTCTATGGATTCTTGGAGTATTTTGGACTTCTCCTTTCTTGGGCATTGAAGCCATCACTGGTCTTATTCCAATAAATCTACATTTTCAAAAACTCAGTGGAAGACTTCAATTACATACTCAATTGCTTCTACCAAATTACCTTATCAAATTGTTGCTAGAGTCAAGATACTCCTCTTATCATAACAAACATTATCTTTTGATGGAAAATTTAACCAGCAAACAGAGACTGAAAGTTAAAAGTTTCATTATAAATGCTAATAACAGATTGAATGGAATCTTCTATTCTTTTAATCCTTTTAACAACAAATTTTCTCCTGAAGACAGACTTATTGATATGTTTTCAAGTCATTTTTCATTTTATATTTCAGATAGGAAAAGTGCTAAATCCAGAAAGACACATCTTTACAAACTTGATAAAATTGTCTTCAATACTTTGATTAATCCTAAAACGGTAATTATCATATTAAGTACAAGTATTAAAAACCAAGTCACTACATCTATCGCTTATGTTCATGTTCATAATTCTCCTATCATCAAAACTATCTACCATACTGTAAATGTCACATTTACTAAAGCTGAATTGTTTGCCATCAGGTGTGGATTAAATCAAAATATTCAGCTATCCAATATTGAATGCATTGTTGTCATCACAGATTCCATATATGTGGCTAAAAAGATCTTTGATTCATCTATTCACTCATACCAAGTTCAAACTTCAGTCATTTCTAAGAAAATTAGAGAATTCTTCAAAAGAAGTCATCACAATTCTATTGATTTCTGGGACTGCTCTAGTCAACATAGATGGTTGCTTTACAATATCATTGACAAAGAAACCAAAAGGTTTAATCTATCACCACTTTTCCCATGTAAGTCTTTATGAGACTTTAGTTAAAAGAATAAATATAACAAAATCATAAACCTGTGTAAAATGACATTTTAAGTCTCAGACAACAAAGAAAGGAACCTCCTAGAACTTCTTGATGATGACCTCAACATCATTGAACCATCATATTCAAAGGGTGGATTATGACTAAAACTTTTTGGTTATTCAAGCTTGTTATGTATAAGAGCTATGAGAGCTATAGTCAATTACACCCCTATTAATAAGTATTGATTAATGTTCTTTCCTTAAGAAGACTTGACACATCTCTGTAGCCTTTATTTGATTGAAACTAGAAGACATATACTTTATAAATACAAAAGATATAACAACTATTGGAATCTAAGAAGAGATACTTTAGCTCACTTCATTCTTTTCTTAGAATTCAATAGTAGTGCATTCTCATTTGGAGAATGCATTACTTAACTCATCCAAGATATTATCTTTTATATATCTTTTCCTATATTTCTTTCTTTTCTTTTATTATTTTGCTTTATTTCTCATTTCTTTTTATCTTATCTTCATGTTGTCTCATTCTGAATGTATGTAACTACTTAGTAGTTACTGCAGTCTGCCATCAAGCCCTACATAATAAATTAATGATTTTAAAAAAAAAGATATTATATATAATATCTGTCACAATTACAATTCATATAATCATATAATATAAAGAGGATTATAAAAAGTTTTAGAGCAGATAATATAAGAAAACCTACTATCTTGCTAAAATTTAAGTCTGAAACATCCACCAAAGCCCATAGTCAAATTTATAAATCTTTATTATTACAATCTCAAGATCTTAGAGGGGGTTAAGAAAAGAAACCTTGTATAGGGTTTATACAAGAGAACTTGATAGAGAGCTCTATACAAACTAGTTTATCTTATATACCAAACTAGGTGGTCCATGCTAACTACTTTTCTAGTCTACTCTAAAGACTATATATTCGCCTCAAGATTAACATATATTCTACACATTGTATGTTATCATTTTCTAGAACCTTCTATGTGTTTCATGACTTTGTGACTGTTACTGTGATTGTGTCATCTGATGTGACTGATGTGTGACAGCATAGTCTCATCACTCTAACCCTAACTCCAGGTTTACAGAAAAGAAAAATAAATCAAAAAAGAAAAAGAAAAAGAAATTAAATAAAAAAGCTAGCATCCAAACTTTGCATGTCTGACATTTACTCACTTTCTCCTAACCATTAATCCATCTCCCTTAGCCACTGACTAATAAGCTCATACTATCTAGCAAAGTTTGAGATCACTATAATGATATTTCTGATCATACAGCTTTATTATTCTGTAATTAGGTTACTAAATATTCTACCTAATGTTCTGCTTAATTAGAATGAACTCTTGGATACTTAGAGTAGCTATTATCTCTAGGAAACTTTATTTTGTTCTCTTAGAATTTTCTTGGAAATAAGTTATATATTTAGTAGCTTTAAACAATATCACTTATAATTTCTCTAAAGATTACAAACTCTGCTACATCCAGTTGCCTATTATCATATGCCAAGCCCACCCATCTGGAAAATACATTCCTATGGTGATTCTATCTTTCTAATGTCTACTACATAAAGCCTATCTTTTATGATGGCCACCTTTCTCACAATACATTCTTGTGGCAGTAATACAATTATCTGAGTATTCTGTCTTCCATGATAGGAATACTTCTATTTGACTCAGTCTCCCATGACAGAGTCATAATCATTGTCTCACCACTGAAACTTCTGCTTGGAGAAATAGAAACTATACTACTGAAACCTCAAGCATGTTACAAACTCAAGTCCTTAGCGTTTGGACAAGCAAATGAACCTTGTATTGGGTTAACATAAGAAAACTTAATAGAGAGCTCTTGTACAGGATTGTCTACCTTATATACCCAAACCTCATCATCTGTACTAACTACTTCTAGCCTACTCTAAACAGCCATGTATTTGCCTTAAGGTTAACATGTGTTTTATATATGGTATGATATCATCCTTCTTAGACCTTCTACATCTTTCCATAAGTCATGTTATCTGTGATCATCACTGTGCCCATGTCATATGATGTGACTGTCACTCTACCCCTCTTCTAAGTTCTAAAAATAGAAAAAAGGAGTATAGATCAAAAGGAGAATGAAAATAGAAAAGAAAAGAAGAATAAATGGAGTTCACTGCTTTTAACTTTGACAAAGCATCTCCTATATTATCTTCTTATATATAAGACTAGTAGTTATACTGTAATTTGCTAGTCTGATAATCAACAAAGATAATTCTTATTGAACTCAATTTCTGGTATTCAATGACAATACATCAATCAGTATTCATTCCCATCTCAAACTTTTTCCTTTCATCTGAAGATGCGACCATATAGTAATTAGATAATATAGTACATAAGCTAAAGCCAAGGTTATCTCACAAGTTCACACATCTTTGAGCCAACTCTATGGACTTTTATCCTCAGTTTGAACTGCACCTGACAATATTATCAGACTCCTAAATTTGCTATCACTTCTAAGCAGTTCTATCTGCTAAATCTTCTGTTACAGTTCTATCTACACATCAACCTTCACATTTTAAAGTCCAATGGCCTTTTCTTGCCATAATTCTTCCATCCATTCAAGGTCAACTCTGGTCCTATCACTTGGAACACCCTTCAATACTATTTTGTATTTTAGTGACAATTTTGCCTATTCACCAAATGTTCTATGACATTCAAGACATATTCACCAAAGAGGCCAATTGTCTCTAAGATCTCCATCTCATACTATTCAACCCACCTAGATAGTTTCACCTGTTTCTGGCCCAAGTATTGTTCCTGTGGACAATGATCCTAATTGAGAGAATATTCCCACTACTAATCCTATCACTAATCTAACAGCTAATAGACCTACTTCTTCTACTTACTCATGGTCAAAACCCTATCAGAGTAATAATACTAATGAGCAGTTGGCTGACATACTTGGTCAACTTGTGAACACTCTTAATACTAATCAGACTCTTAGTCCTAACACTAATTCAAGGAGAACTAAAGCTCATATCCCTGATACTTTTAGCAGTATTGAGCCTGACAAGCTTAATAATTTCCTATTCCAATGTTGTCTCTACTTTTGCACTAATCCCACACAATTTGACATGAACACTGTGAAAATCAACTTTGCAATAACTTACCTTACTACAGTAGTCTAGAACTGGTTTGAGATAAGTCTCAACCAGGAAGACCAGAGCATTCTGCAAGACTGGCTCTCTAATTGGAACCTTTTTGTTAATGAGCTATATTGACATTTTGGTCTTTCAAACCCTGTCAGTAAAACAGCCAACATGCTGAACAATCTCTACATGAAGTCTGTAATAAGATTTCTACCTATAATGTAGATTTTATATGCTATGCCTCTCAACTAGGTTGGGAGAATAGTGTTCTATGCTACCACTATTACCAGAGTCTTCCTAATTCTTATAATGCACATGAGGACTAATATTTTTCTTTTTCTTTTATTTATTTTTCTTGATTTAATATTTCTTTTCTTTTGATTTTCTTTTTTCTTTTTCTTTTTGGATGATGAAGAGGCATGTGACTGCAGTCACATGCCATATCACATGATGTGAGGTCATAAGCCTAGATTGGGTGAGAACAGACTAGAAAGATAACATCAAGAAGCATATTAATAGCATGTCTACCTCATGATGTATACATGGTAAACTCATGGATGATGCATGGACTTTAGGGCAAGGTTAAATTAGTGTTAGCATAGACCATCTGTAAATTATATAAATAGGGTAGTAATGTAGCAGAGACTTCTTGTCAAGTTCTTTTGTGATTCCCACAACAATATCTGTCCTTAAGATTTATTGTTTGTGCTTCTATTAGTTTTGTAACTAGTGGTTACCACAACACCAATCAGATCTAGGATCCCATCTCCACCTAGGAATAAGGAAAACCCACCTTGTTCTAGAATATGTATACTTTTGTGATGACCATTGATTATTGCTACTGAGAACATGACTGCAAATACCATTATGCTAGACAGGTGAAAAAGAAGACTCTTGAGTCTTATTCCTGGAAACAAGATAAAGCTTTCACCACTGGTAATGCTGTGGCCTCCTAGAATAAGACAAACCCATCTTTAGCAGCCTCATTCATCAAATCATCCCCCTCCAAACCATTCTTGTCTCCTACTCCTAAAAAACAATCTAATTCCAATAAGTGGATCTCTCTTCCAAGCTGGCCAGCAACAGCAAGTTAACTAGTGACAAGTACAAGAAGCAGCTCAAAAACAATCTGTGCTTCTATTATAGTGTAGAAAACCACAAGTTGGACTCCTGTTCCAAGAAACAGACTACAGTCACTCCTAAGAGCTGTAATGCTTCAGCAACTGCTTCCGAGAAACCCTTGGAAAAATAAAGAGTACTCCTCAGGACTTTGCACAGACTGAGGGCCATGTTGAACTTTTCTAAGCAGCAACAAGTCCCATCCAACTCAACACATCCACTCTTTCTGATTCTTATTCACTCTTTTTGTTCCATACTTTTCTCTTGATTCTTGGTTAGGATCATTTTAATAAAATCCCATTCTAAGCTCTCATTGACTCTGAATCTACTTATTGCTTTGTAAACTCAAAATTTGTAGATGCTCACCACCTGAAGACATCTGCAACCCCTCTGGTTGCTCTCTACTTGTTTAATGGTTCATCAAATAGCATCATCTCCAACATTGCTAACTTGCCCATAATTTTCCCTACTAGTGATTGTATAAATCTAGACTTCTATGTCACTCTACTTGATTCTTCCTGCTCTTTGGTCCTTGAACACAACTGGCTTGCCCAACACAATCCACTGATTGACTGGGCAAATATATTAATAAAATTCTGTCCATCTTTATAGAAAAATCTTGCTCCTTCTCGCATTGCAGCCAACACACTATTAGCATCTCCATCATCCCTTGACACCTCTCTGCAATCATTGAATTCTGTAGTTTCCATACCTGCATCTGAGACCTCCATGTCTATCTCTGAGCAATTTAACATTGTTATTATTAGTATTGTGGCATTCTTGTGAGTATCAAAACTTCTGGGCTCTAGCAATTTTAAACTCTGTCTTTGCTCTTTGGACATTCAGGCTAACTTTGCAAAACTTGCAAAGGCTCCTAATCTTTCTAATGTCTCTTCTGAGTATCACAAATTACCAAAGCTAAAGTCCTCACTCTTCATCATCCTTATGGCCTTCAAATCAATCTGGAAGAAGGTGCTCAATCTTTGGTTGGCCCTATATACTCTCTTTTGGCATCTGAACAAGAGGCTCTCAATGAATTAATTGAGGAAAACATCAATATGGGTTTCATCTGACCAACTTCCTCTCTGTATAGTACACTGGTCTTATTCATTAAAAAAGATAGTTCACTATATCTCTGTGTCAACTTCTATGGTCTCAACCATATTTCAAAAAAGAATTATTATCCACTCCTACTTATCTCCAATCTACTGAACTCACCTCACAAAGCTCAGGTTTATTCAAAGATAGATCTTCACCATGCTTGCCACTTGATTTGCATCACCAATGGTGACAAATAGAAGACTGCTTTTAGGACATGTTACAGATCATTTGAGTAGTCTGTAATGCCCTTCAGTCTTACTAATGCTCTTGCAGCCTTCTAGCAATTCATGAATGACATTTTCTCTGACCTTTTGGATGTCTGTATTGTAATCTATCTGGATAATATATTCATCTACTTGAATAACATGTCCAAACATTACTGGCATATTAAAGAAGTACTCAAGTGTCTCCATAAGACTGGCCTTTATACCAAAACAGAGAAATATGAATTTCACTCCAAGTTAATAGAATATCTGGGATACATCCTTTCTTCTTTTGGCCTTACCATGTCCAATGACAAAGTAAAGATTATTCAAGACTGGCCAGAGCCTAAGAAAGTCAAGAATATCCAATTTTCTTAGGTTTTGCTAACTTCTATTGCCAGTTCATCTTCAATTATTCAGACATTGTTATTCTATTGAAATGCCTCACCTGGAAGAACATTTCCTAGAAGTTCAACTTCTTCTTTCATGATGCTTTTAACTCTCTCAAGAAAACATTCACCTTTACTCCCATCCTAATGTATTGAATTCCCAATGCTCAACTTATTGTGGAAACTGATGCTTCAGACTATACTCTCACTACAATCCTTTTCATTGTTAATGAAAAAAATGAAGTTCGTCCAGTCACCTTTCACTCTTGTACTTTTACTATGGCAGAGTTGAACTACAACATATATGACAAGGAATTACTTGCTATTTTTGAAGCTTTCAAAATATGGTGACACTATCTGAAGGGTCTAGCCTATCCCATCAACATTGTTACAGATCATAAAAACCTTAAGCATTTTTCTACTACCAAGTATCAAAGATAAAAGTAGTAAACTCTATTTATTTTTAGTTTCTTTTTTCATTTTTATTTTTTTTCAATTTATTTTTCATTTTTCTATTTTTAGAACTTAGGTTGAGGGTTAGGGTAATGAGGGCACACTGTCACACAACAGGTCACATCAGATAACACAGTTAAAAGTCATATGATATATAGAAGAAGGTAGAAGGTTCTAGAAAGATGATGTCATACAACATATACAACATATGTTGACCTTAAGGCTAACACATGGCTGTTTAGGGTAGGTTAGAAGTAGCTAGCACAGACCATGTAGATTTAGTATATAAGGTAGACTATCTTGTACAGAGTTCTCTATTGAGTTCTCTTGTGTAATCCCTATACAAGGTTCTTTCTTTTGACCAACTCTAAGGTCTTAAGTTCATAACACCAAGATGTTGATCTAGAAGTAAGCATAGTGGTCTGAGTACCTCTCTCAGTTCAACCTTGTTATCAGGTTCTATCCTGGTTATCTTGATATCAAACTGGATGCTCTCACTAGATGGTGGGATATCTATCCTAAAAGAGGAAATACTAGTTACACCATAGTCAACCCTCACAACTTCAAACCAATCTTCATCCAAGAACAACATGCAGCCTCTGTATGAACTACTGTTCTTCTCTTTTCTTCTCTTTTCTTTTCTTTGTGAAGCTACAGTCATTGATCTGAATATCCTACACTAAGACATTTTTTTAGCTCTTTCTAGTAACCCAATTACTACAAAACACATCTCCACAGATGGCCAATAGTCTATAGACCCAAATGGTTTTCTTCTTTATAACAGAATCTATGTACCATCTGCTGGTAATCTCCATACACATGTTCTCCAGTATAATCATGATCACATCCTTGCTGGACACTTTAGTCAAAACAAAACACTAGAATTAGTTTGCCACAGATATTTCTAACCTAGCCTCCATGCTAATGTACAACAATTCTACAAGTTCTATATTACTTGTATATGATCTAAGCTACAATATCACAAGCCTTATAGATCTCTCAAATAGCTTTCTATTCCTAAATAACCATAGAATTCCATTTCTACGGACTTCATTAAGAAACTTCCATCATCCTTTGAGTTTGACACTATCTTGGTCATAGCTGACTGGCTTACTAAGCAGGTGATCTTTATTTCTGCACATGATACCATCATGTTTATAAACTTAGCACATCTGTTCATTTTCCATGTGTTTCTTCCCATGTCATCTCCAACAGAGGCTCAGAGTTTGTATTAAACTTCTTCTATTCTTTGAGCACTGCTCTAGACATGTGGCTTTACTTTACTTTAAGTTACCACCCTAAAGATGATGAACAAACAGAATACACAAATCAGACTCTTGAACAATACCTCCATGTATATTGTAATTACCAGCAAGACAACTGGTGTGAACTCCTACTTCTAGCAAAGTTTGCTTACAACAATACTATAAGTGCTATCACTAGTGTTTCTTTGTTCTTCACTAATAAGGGATATCATCCAAACATTACAGTTCACTCCAAATGTAATATTGCTTCAACCTGAGCTCATGATTTTATCTTAGACCTCGATAAGTTACAGAGTACCCTCAAAGCTAAAATCTCTATAGCCCAACAGCATTATCATAAATCCACTGATGTATAACATTCTTCTACTCCAAATTTCAAAGTAGGTGACAAAGTCTTTGTTAAGGCTTAGTTCTTCAGAACCACTTGTATTAGGAATAGACTAGCCACTGAACCAGTTACACTAAAAGTGCACAATGTCAAGCTTAGCTTTGACATCTAGCTGGTACTATATATGTACTTCATACTGTACTCCTGACAGTATCCCCCTTTCAAGGCATGTGGTCCCCACATGGAAGTTATATGAATAGCTGCACCCAAGGGTTATACTACGTGTCTTGGTCTCAAAGTCTTGATAGTCTTATAGGATTTCTAAAGGACCTAGTAAACTCTGCTTTACAGAACGTCCAGTCTAATAAAGATATGCAGCTAAGCAACTGGTACCGTTCCTAGTGACACTTCTAGCCACATTACACTTCCATGCTAACAACTGTCTATTTAAAGGGAATAGTTTTACTGTGAGTCAAACTGCCAACTGCTTAGAAGCTTGATATTATATTAGGAACAGACCAGCCACTGAACCAGTTATGCTAAAAGTTAAGCTTAGCTTTAACATCTGGCTGGTACTATATATATACTTCATACTGTACTCCTGACAGTAATGTCAAGATCACAGAAAGTGGACTTAGCTTTTTCTTATTTTCTTACTCTCATTTTCATTTTCTTTTGATTTATTTTCATTTGTCTACTTTTAGAACTTAGGGTTAGGGTTAGTGACAACATCACCCAGTCACATGATATGGTGACCATGACAGTCACAAGTCACATGATGCATGGAAGAATGTAAAAGGTTCTAGAAGAAGTAATGTTATACAACATGTACACTGCATGTTGACCTCATGTTTTATACATAGTACATTAGGATAGGATGCACAGTAGCTAGCACGGACCATGTGGATAGGTATATAAGGTAGACCACTTCGTAAAGAGCTCTCTATCGAGTTCTCTTGTATTACCCAATACAAGGTTCCGCTCTTAAGTCAACTCTAAGGCTTTTGAGTTATAACAACTTGACCTTCAAAAAAGCTTTCTAAAAAAATATCTCAAACCCTATAAAATTATTTCTCAGCCTGGTACACTATTGTATACCCTCCATCTCTCAGAGTCTATATACCCTGTCCATCCAGTTTTCTATGTATCTATGTTCAAACCTGCCATATCCAACTCTTTCCCTAAGAGAACATAACTAGCCCCTGTACTAAGTTGTAATTGACAGAAAACCTGAATATGAAATTTCTTGGATAGTAGATTCCAAAATTAATTGCTGACAGGTATGCAAGCTCCTGTACAAGGTGATCTGGCTAGGATATGAAGACATCAAAGACAAATCTGAGTGGATTTCTATATCCAATATCACAAATAAGATACTCACTAGTTGTGATACTGGGGCTGAATAGTGTTTCAGGGGTTTAGTATAAGAATATGATGATTGACAGATGATAAAAAGTATCAACAGAAATAATTGATGTTGTTAAGTCTGAGGTCTAGCCCTCAGACATAGAGGTATATATACAAAAGAATGATGGTCTGTGTACAAGCTGTTGCCATCACATGATCAAAACTTGTATCTGATGGGAGCTATTAGGCTAATTTTAGAAGATAACTAATTATGTCACTACATTGATATACTTGTATCTCTACCAATACTTATCACTTTGAGATACATCATATATCGTTGTAAAAAAATTGATGAGTACTTCCCAACACAAGTTCAATCGTGCAAATCTGTTCAGCCGTTCATGAGATATTGGCAGACGATGCTTTTACAGCTACTGATGTCTTGATATCTCAGTCATTTGTTGTCGCTTTTGTACATCCTGCATATGTGCGGATAGCCCTCATTTGGGGCTTTCCAGCGCAACTTAGTTTGTGAAAATCAGTCCACAACCAGTGGAGATACAAGCTGAATGAAGTTTGTGACATCTAAGCTTATCTATGCCACCAACTTGGTATCCAATTTTCATATCACATATTCTACCAAGCCTAGTCTACTCTCTTTATCCTAATCATGTTGTTGCACTTATCCTCTGCCTCCATGCACTTCTAACAGTGATATTTTCTAGTATATTCTATTTGCTGTTATTTCATTTAGCTCTAGCTTCTATATATTCCTTATAGGGTTTCTTTTTAAAATTTTGGACATTTATTTTCATTTCTGTCTCTTAATTTTCTTACTTACACAGTATAAATACAAAAAAGCTAAGAAAATAAAATTCAAAGTAAAAAGAATATAAAAAACAAGTCCATTACATTAGCAAGAGGTAGACAATGGGGTTTTTTTCCTCCTAACTTTCACTAGGATCATCCTCAGACCCATCCTTATTATCTCTGTCTTCTCCTTCATTCTCCTTGTCACTACTTCACATATCCTCCTTGAAACCCCACCTCTAATTAATCATAGAGCTGATCCTTGCTAATTGGGCTGTGTTTTTCTCCTGGCTTTTGACCAAGTTCCAGAGGGACTTCCCAATATCTTAGTACTCTTCCACAAGGTCCTAGAGTGTTTTTTAATAGCATTCAAAACTCCACTATAGATAGGAATCATAACTGAGATGTTGGTGTTAGTGTGGGGGAAGACAAAAAAATTTTCTTTTCTGTTTATGTATTGTTGACCTAGGCACCATTATGGAATTCTTTGGATAAACTCAATAGAACTTCAAAGACTTAGTCCTAAGAAAGAAATACTATTATATACCAAGTCTACTTGTCCAGAAAATACATCTCCATAGTAATACTACTTTCTCAATCTCTATTATACAAGCCTGTCTTCTATGATGACCATTCTTCTCACAACATATTCTTGCAACAGTAATGCAACTATCTGAATATTCTGTCTTCTATAATGGGAATATTTCTATCTGACTTGGTCTTTCATGGCAAAGCCTGTTAGTATCTCAACACTGAAACCTCTGCTCAGAGTAATAGAAGCCATACTACTGAAACCCCGAGCATCTTCTATAATATCTCATTGTATATAAGACTAGTAGTTACACTGTAATTTACTAGTCTAATAATCAACAAAGATAACTCTTATTGAACTCAATCCCTAGTGTTTAACAGCAACACACTAATCAGCACTTGTTTCTATCTCAGACTTCTTTCTCTTTTCCGAAGTTGTGATCATATAGTAAACAAACAGCATACTATATAAGCTGAAGCCAAGATTGCTTCACAAGTCCACTTTGCAGACTTTTACCTCTGGTGTGAACTATGCCTAACACAACTCTAATAAAATCTATAGGGTTTTACTAATTTATTATATATTTGTTATCTACTTTTTCATACTTTAAACTTTCAGAGTTTGTATTTTACTACTATTACTAAATTATTTCTTTATTTCTGTCACTATTATTCTATACTTAAGTAATCAGATCTCTAGCACATCAGAATAAACTAGACAGTATTTAAAATAGCTGTCATTTTTAAAAACTCTATCTTATTCTCTTAGAATTTCTTGGAAGTTATGAAAGTCTACTAAACTCCATATACTTTGCTAGTTACTCTAACACTATTTGTAGTCTAAAGCAATGAGTAGGATACAAGAGAGCAAGAGAAATTAGAATCTTAAGTACATTTAATATTACTAGTTGTTTTATGCAAAATCCTAATTATTTAGATTCTTATCCAATCCTTCTTGTTCTATAAACTTTAATTATTATGTTACTTTAATATTCTTAGTGTGTTCATATCTTCTATCAGTTTCTTCCATTGCTTAGTAGTTAATTGTTAGATATCTAACTTTACTAAGTTCTTACAGATTACATAGTTTAGATCTCTATAGTAGTATCATTTTCTTGATAGCATTAGACAGTGATTTAAGTAGCATCTATATTCATAGAAATATTAGGAGAAAGTACTAGTAGTAGCTAGTATAAGAACACTAATAGAATAGAGAATGGTTGTCTGTTAGATAAGAAATATGTTCAGAAAAAACCATTTGTAAAAAAATTTCAAAAGATATTGAAAGAATATGAGAACATTATCCAATACTTGTGAATATGAATCTAGGGTAACCTTGACTTCAGCAGATGTGCTATACCTCTACATGTCATAACAGTTATATTTTGGAATAAAATTGTAACAGAAAGCAAATCATTATAGAAGTTTGACTTCTAAGTATGGACACTTTGAACAGTGTACTACACTAGTTGATTTTCAAGCTAAGGAATTACAAAGCATCTATACACTTTAAATATTAGTACTAAGACTATCTAAGAATCAGAGGAAATAGATAACTACTCTAGGTATACTAAAATCCTTGGAAATCAAGTTCAGAGTTCTATAGATATCATAAGAAGCCATATAATCCGTAATAGAGTAATCTAACATAAAAAGAAATCAGATTAATTTATACTAGAATTAATATGTAAACTAAAAGGAGAATACCTACTTCTGTAGATATTTTGGGCAGAGCAATGCTTAAATAAGCATTATCTATGATAGAGTCAGATATATTGAGATAGTATATGCTATTGCCAAAGAAAAAAGATGACAAATAAACTTCATAGAGCTTAAAATAGTACATTAGATTGATTAAAATACTTTATTTGTTTACTAGGCTTAATCTATTTATTATACAATATCAAACTAGACAAAGTGATCTATATCCTCTAGCCTTTTTATTAACAGAGTTTTAATTTGATTATATAAAGTTCTCAATAAAACTTAATTACTATAGTATATAGGTTGATATAGCTAGCTTTAAAGATTAGAGTTTGAAACTTATCTAAATAGCTCTCTACTACATAACTTTCTTAATAATAGGTAGTTTTCTCTAGTTTTTTTAATAGCTTTGGCTATAACATTAAAAAGAAAGAAATATTTTCTAAAGAGCTTCTCAAATTCTAACTATAATATAATAGGGAGAATTCTAGTCTCTAACTCTTGAAAAAATATATTCTCAAACCATTTAAAGGCATAGCTATTTTTAAAGAAAAACAAAGCTTAAAGAATTTTGTTCTGATCACAAGTAAACTAGTCTATATATAATTAAATATAAAAAGAATAAATACTGAGAAAAACTCTATCTGCTTATCAATCACTACTAAAATCTAGTAGAGGCAAGATATTAGGTTGAGAACAGTAAAGTTGGTTTTTAGACATAAAAATATTAGTAGGAGAAAAAGATCTTGATGTCAAAAGAAAAATGTTGTTAGAGTAACTAATAGGGTCTATAAGCTTTTACAACTTCTAGAAAAATCTAAGTTTTATTGATTACAGATTACAATAGTATATCTTATCTTCAGAAAAACCTAAAAAAACAAATTAAGATTTTTAAAGATAAGAAATATCTTATATATCTATACTGTAAATTTCAAACTCCCAGATCAGCTTACTTTATGAGAAATGATAAGAATAACATAATTAGAGATATTCTTAGTGGAAATATCTAAAATATTAGCCTAGAAAGAAAGAAGGACTACTACTAGCAATAGAAAAGAAAAGATAAAAATAATAAATAGAATTAAAATTAGCAGTGTTACAACTCAAAACCTTAGGGCTGGTTAATAAGAAGAACCTTGTATAGTGTTTACACAAGAGAACTCGATAGAGAACTCTGTACAAGATTGTCTACCTTATATACCTAGGACTCATGGTTCATGCTAGCTATTTCTACCCTACCCTAAACAGCCATGTGTATTTCTTAAGACCAACATGCATTACACATTGTATAACATCATCCTTTTAGAATCTTCTACCTTCTTCCATGTATCTTGTGACTTGTAACCATGTCATGTGATGTGACTGGTGTGTGATCTTCATCACTTTAACCCTAACCCTGGTTCTAAAAATAGACTAAAGGAAAATAAATCAAAAAGAAAATAGAAATGAAAAGGAAAATGAAAATAATTAGAATCTATTGTCTTCAGCTTTGACAAGTAGAAGTTTATAGTAAAAAGCAACATAATTTAACAAGCAAGTTCCATGGCATTGGCAACAAAATTTGGTGTTCAAAGTCAAAAAGAACTTTCTGAACTTCAGTAATAGTAGTGGAGTTGAAAGAATAAATATTACTATGAAAGACCTAAGATCTTATTTATATTGATGGGATTATAGGTATATTCTAAAGCTGGTGTTAAATAAAAAGCAAGAAAGGTAAAAAAGATCAAGGTATAAAAGTAGATAATCCTAAATTATTAGACTTAAAAATTTACTTCTGATGAGTTTTTTCATCTGTTCAATCCATGAGAGACCCCTATGGAATATGTTTAAAAAGTTATAATATACTTGATCTTTCTTAGTCTTCTAATAGCTATAACATGACTTTCTAGTATATGTTTTTCTCTGTTCCCACTGAATAAGACCTTGACTAGATCTAGTTATGAATTCTACAAAACAGACAAAAATATCAACATCTCTATCTTTGACTGTAATACTAACTTTACTCAAGTCAACATCTTATTTAAACCTCATAAGGTAAATCTCTCTCTTCCTAGTTGAATTCTCTATTAACACTACATTATAGCTAAGGTATGTCTATAGTAACACAACTCTTCATTTACAATTCTTAAAAGGTCAAATCAACCTGGAAAAAAGCTCATTTGTGGTTGAAAAGATTGAGATTGAGATTTATCTGGAAAAACTAGTTTTTGGTCATTAAGGAGGACTCATTAATGATACCTCTGATTGTGAGCCATACCTACTCTCTCTTTCTAATCCAATAATCCTCTTCACTAGCCCTGGCAAAAGTCTCTTATAAGCTCTCAGAAATTTCCATCTCTCAATCCAGGAAAACTAAAAACTGGGAGGGTATCTTGGATAATATTCTCAAATCTGAAAAAGAAAAGACTATAGATGAAAATTTCAAAAGAAAGGATTCTATTCTACCATTAAGGCCACTAAGTTCATAGAGTTATATAGAATTTTATTTCTTTAGAAAAATCTAATTCATATCATAGTACCTAATGATCAAATATACCCATCTTTAGGAAAATTTAAAAGAATAAAATAAAATTTCTCAAAGGTGATGAATATTTTAAATATTCTACTATCCATTGTAATCTAGTAAAACAATACTAAGCTAACATTAGAATAATGGTATACAGATAGTTAGAAATCTAGATCAAAGTACCTAAAATATTATCTGAAAAGATAGAATATATATAATAGTAATAGAAAAATAGTAAATAATAATCCAAAGAGTTTTTCAAAAAAGTAAAGCACAAGTATAAAATTTGAGATTAATAATAGCAAATTTTATGAGTTTTGTGATAGGATTTAGTAATACTAGGGAGCAAAGAAGTCCATAGTAAGGTTTGTGGAAATCAGGGTTAAAAAAGCTTACTTGTGTTATAGACTAAATTTCAAGACTTCCAAAACATCTACTTTCTGATCTTAAATAAGATTCTAATCAGTTCTAAGCATACTTCTGCATTCACACTCACTCATATATAAATCAGTTGTGTTTTACTACCTAATAACTTGTTACCTAGATTCCAGGTTGTCCTATCTCTTGGAAACTGTTTTTATAATATTTTCTTAGCTATTTTCTACACTATCACTTTCTTAGCTACAGTTCTAACTACTGTCATATCCCAAACTCTAAAACATGTCCAAAACATGTTTGACTTCAATATGACATCAAATCCCCACAGTTATTTGGTCTTATTTGTGCCCAAAACTCTGTCAGTGGTTTGATACTTTATAATAGACTTAATTCCATCAAAAGTCTATGTTTATTTTGCTTTAATTTAGTCAAAATCCATGGTTATATTCATCTGTTTCCATTGTCTAATTATCTTCTTCAAACTCCACAAATTTACTCAGACTTTACATAGAATTTTCTCCTCTCCAAATCTGAACTCCTATTTAGTGTTTCATTACTGAAACTTACTTGGAGATCTGTTTTAACTACTTCTTTTGTTATTTTATATATTTAAGGCTGGTGATTACTTTGTAATAGTTAGCCTGATAATTTACTAAAGTTGATACTAAATCTCTGGTGTTAATAATGATGTGCTTTACTCCTCTCCTTATAACTCCTTATAAGGTCATCCTCTGAAATTGCAACCACATGGCTCATAGAAGGCACAACACATAAGTTGAGGCCAAGGTCATTCCAACAAGTCCACATTACCAAGCTCATTGCATAGAGTGTAGAAACTCCATGCATGTCCAAGCCAACTTTGTGGGCTTTTATCTTTAAGTGTGAACTATGCCTAACAACTACAGAACTTAGTATCTAAGACTAATTAAATACTCTGTAGTACTCTAGTCTGGTAATTAAACTCTAATAACCCATTTTCTCTTCTAGTTCCTCTCTACAATTATCCTTTATCTAAAGTTACAACTATAGATATGTTAAACAGTAGTAATTAGTATGTAATGATCTAAGAGTAACAAATACAATCTCAGTAAGATGGATAGCACTGAGATGTAGCAGATAAAAGAAACAAAATATCAAGTCTTATCTACATTATATAATCATCTAAATAAATAATTGTGAGTTGTCTAATCTATCTCTAACAAGATAAGTATTATAGCTTGATTCATAACTGTTATAATCTATATGCTCTATATCTCATATATTATAGATGTTCATCTTATATTCAACATACTTCAGACAGGTATTAGAGTTTGTTTCACTTTTATTTCATATTAACTGTATCTTGTATCTTCCTCATATAGTATTAGTTAGTGCTTTATATAGTAGTGGAGATCTTCTCATGTTTTCCTTATTCTCTCCTTATTATTTACTCAAGGACATCTTACTTATTTCTCTAGGTATATATAGTTGTAAATACAGTCCTATATCCTTATAATCTACCAATCGATCATCATCTTTATTCTTACTCAAGCCTTTGCTTAAGTTGAAATCTGAGCCAAGCTTAGGATTATAACAATAACCAAGGTAATACTATTTACTCTTACAGATAACTATATCTATTTCTGAATAAGTTCTCAAACTTGATCTAACCTTTCTTCTGTATGAATAATCATAGATATCTGCTTGAAGTAAAACTATACTTAACAGCTTGACTAAGTGTAATGAAAAGTCAGATCTCTTTATAGATAATGAAACTGTTGAGAAAATTTTCTAGAATATTTATGATAAGTAATGATTAGTAATAATAGTAACAATAACTTATATATATTATAACTTAAGTCTTAATACTTGAATAAAAGCATAACTAATAACATAAGAAAACTTAATAGTATTTCTACTAATCTATTTTATATTTTATAATAACTTCTAATTTCACCTTCCAAGGTCTTCTTCTAAAATTGCAATTCTATAGCTAGTAAGAAACACAATGCATAATTTGAGGCCAAGATTGTTCTAAAAAGTCTGAGACCTATAGGCTTTGATAAGTTTTCATACTTTTCAAACTCTGCAAACTCCTTCAAACTTTTGCCCCTTCAAATATGGACCATGCTTAATATATTCATAGTATTAACATAAAAACTCCTTACTTGTATGATAATCTGGATAAGGAAATCTATATAGAGTAGCCTAAAGATTTTAGGCTATCTGGCAAAGAAAAGAAAGTCTAGCAATTCTGTAAAGTGTTGTATAGTCTTAAGTAAGCTAGCTTATCTTGGTAGTAGACTATAACTAAGTCAGTGTTAGCTCTAGTATTTAAGTAATATAAATCTGATGCTAGTATGCATTACTTTATTAATAAAAAGACTAGAGAGCTTGTTATAACAATTGTCTATATTTGCTTTATTAGTTCAAAAGATTTTCTGCTCCTTTTAGAGTTGAAACAAAAATTCATGATGAAATAGAAATATTATAATCTTGAAGAAACCAAAAAGTTTTTAACATAGAGACTAATCCAATAAGTACTTCACTACCATTGAGCTATATTTAAACCTAATAATAAACAATATGACCTTAGTTTTCATTGATAGTACTAATGATTGGCTTATATTCTGATATAAGATTTGCTATAGCCAAACTTGTCCAATAGATAACAAACTTCTTAAATGAGTATTATTAAGCTATATTACACTTCTATAAATACTTGCTTAATACTCACAAGTATTGAATAGTCTATAACAGACTTAGCACAAGATCTAGAATCTCATAAATCCATGATTGGTTACTTTACTCTTATAGCTCATAGAGTAATATTCTAAATAAGCTACCAACAAAAGACAGTAGTCCTGTCTTCAACTAAGACTGAGTACATAGTCCTTTCTAATTGTGGCCATCAACTTGTCTGGATAAGAAATCTTCTCAATGAGGTTAGTTTTGATGTTTCAACTTCTTATCTTTATAGTGACAATTTTGGTTTACTTTTCTAGGAATCCAACCTTATATACAAGAGTAAAAGTCCAAATATATTAATATTTGCTATCACTATATAAGAGACTTAATCAAGAATGAACAAATTCAATTATTTCCATTCATCTCTTGACTTGGAAATACTCTAAGTCTATCTGCTTATACTTCTGTCACTTAACAGCTAATGTCTCAAGCAAGAGGGAGTGTTATAAAATACACTACCACCACTTGTTTTACATCACTCATACTACTAAGCTTTCTAATCCAGAACTTACTATTGGTAAGTGGTTATCAGTTATCTATACTGTATCATGCTACTATGCATTCTGTTCTTCCAACAGTATCAGCTAGAATAGCATGACCAATGCAGAACTTGATTGCAGTAACACTTATATTAGGTAATGTTAATCAGATTGAGAACATGGATCCCCCAACAGAAAATTTATATCTAGATAACTGATCAGTTATATGAGACTCAGAACTCTAATATAATTCACAGCTTCTTTCTTTCTTACCTTCATCTCATTCTTTTGTTTTTAACATTAGTAGTAACCCTTAAAATTCTATTACAGGAATAACTGTCAACATAAAAGTTGACACTCTAAGAGGTTGGTCTGTATCTTCTAGTGCTAATAGCTCTAGATCAGCTTTGGTACTCTCAAATACATTTTCCAAGATATATGCAGAGCATATCCAAGATATTGCCAACAGTCTTGCATAGAATAATCAGGTTAAACACAAGAAATTTCAAGAAGCCACTTTCCTTTCTTATACTACAGCCAAAGAAGAATTTAACAATTCTGCTAACCAAATACCAACTATAGACCTAAAGCATGCCCCCCTTAAGATAGCATCTAATAGCTTATGCTCTACTCAAGACTTTGAGCCTTCAATCAACTCATATTCTACACAAGGCCTTCAATCTTTGATTATTCCCTATATAAACAATAATCCTGTAGATAATCAACTCTGGAATGGCAATTTTTGTCCTATCTTGATCTTTAGCATAAATAAATATCTGGAAGATGATGCTAGAAATATCACATGCTCATTTCATAAAATAGTGGCATTTATCAGACAATATAAACTAAAAGATAAAGCCATAGAAGATATTTCAGAAATCTCTCAATTCAGATATACAGCTTGGGATTTTCTCTTATCTATCTATGAATCAGGTGGAATAAACTCAAAGCTAAGAATAAGACAAATTTCCATTAATGTATTTCTTTATAGTTTAACAAGAAACCTTCTATCAATTCAAATCAAAAGAAGAAGAATAAAGGTATAGGTAAGAGCAAACCCACTAACATCTTTAGAATTCTTCTACCTATTCCTTCCAGACTTAGCAAATCAGTCTTAGCTAAATCCAAATTTTATAAAAGAGATCAAACATCAAAACCCAAATCATATGCTCAGATCTTGAAGAGAAAGATCAACAAGATTATCAAAATCAAAGATACATTTCCCAAACTTTTATCTCATAAGATCTCAGAAATCCATCAAAATTATTAATAATCTGGAAAACAAAAAGAAGCCTAAACTCAATATGGTGACAAAAGACCTCTTACATAAATAAATAATCATTCTCATGAATTTTAACAACCTTGAAAAAATAATAGCTTAATCTAATGCTCATATCACTAATATTAACAGGTCACTCAAGGATATCAAATCTGAAATAGTTGTTGACTTTATTAGAGCAGATAATAAAGATATTGTTGTTACAACTAACAAAGTTGCAGCTATCTCAGATTTGAATTTTGCCAAAGAATATATGAAGAACCTTAACGATGTTGATTCAAGCAATATGATAAGCCCTAGGCTTTCTCAGTTGAAATTATACTTAAAAATCTTGGGTATTCTATATTTTATAGAAGATACTAATCTTTCAGTGACTCAAAATATCATTGAAAAAGTTATAGAAACTATACATATATTTAATGATATAGTCTTAGCTTCTTAACCATATGTCATCAAGGTCTTTCCAAAATCAAATATAACTGTCATTTGGATCAACATTTGAGATTTCCAAAATAATATGAAAGAAAAAATACTAATCAACAGGTATTTTAACATTAGTTAACACATTGCTATAATCAGAGATACCAATATAAATTCTAATGTCCTCTAGTATAAAAATTGCTGGAAATAAGAACATACTACTTTCACATGTTGTATTCATAGGTCTAAATGCCAAAAATGCAATGGTCTCCACAAAATTAAACACTATAGAAACATAGTGTAATGTTACAAAGCAAACTTCAAGACTAATCCTTCTAACTCAAAATACCCAAAGAAGTATTATGCTTGTATAGCTTCAAATATATCAATTGCAAAGGCAATCATCATGTGGGTAACAATTTATGCCTATTCTAAACATTCTTTTTATTTAGGAACCATTTTAGTCTATCCTTTATCATATTCCTTGTACTTCATCTGAAGAAGATGAGGAAAGTATAAAAGCCTCTAATCACCCATCATAGATCTTATTTTCCAGAAACTCAAACAATGAGAACAAATACCTAAAAGTTCTCACTTATATCAATATTAGACTCATAAGGTTATGTTTCTCTTTAAGAAAAAACATTTTTAATTACAAAGATATTAATCTCATCTCCTTTTTCAATAACAGCATTATGTGTTTTCTCATTAACATATGTCTAGATGACTAACAATCCACTTTAAAGTATCTCAAGGATACTAAGGTAAATTTGAATAATGTTCTTATTATGATAGGAAATTTCAATATAAGAGACAATAAATGAGATCTTTCATATCCTTACCATTCTTATTATACTGACTCCTTAAAGGAAATAGTGGACAGTTTCAACTTGGAACTTTCAACTCTAGTCAACCAAGTCTCTACATAATATTCTGATAATCACAGTAATTCAAGTTCAGTTCTCAACCTCATATTTCATTGCTCTATTTCAGTGAAGTTAAATTATCATTTCATTTTATCTGACCTTTGAGGCTTATCTAATTACACTCTTTTATCAGTCTATATCATCATTAAAAAAAGAAGTTATTTTAGAGAAAAAACTAGCTATTATTAAGAATAGTGAAGAAGAAAAGGTATTTGTGAATAATCTGATAACCAGATTAGGAAATATCAACATAACTGACATTTATAATCAAGAGACCTTAGAAGAAATAGTCAGAAAATTTGCTTTTATTACAGAAGAACTTTGGTATGAACATACTAGACAAATCTTTATTACCAAACATTTCAAAGCCTGATAAAATGAATTTTTTTGATAACAAAATTCAAGAAATTGTGATAACTAAAAAGAGGCCATAAGACCTAATGAACTGGGTCAAGAAATGAAAACTACTAGTTATTAAAGCAATTAAGCACAACAATTGTCCATGCAATGAATTAGAAGAATTATGGCAAGTACTTCATCAATCTTACAATGTAACTCAGGATAAGTCTACAAATCCATGTTTATTAGAAGAAGTTCCATTATACCCTAATATAGAATGGCTCCCTTTCTCTAAAACAGAATTCATTAATGCTATAAGTAAATATAGCAACTTATCTACTCCAAGCCCTGATCACATTTCATAGAGCCACTTTAAAACTCTGATAAAAAACAACAAGTGCATCTCAAATATCATCAATGTCACTAACTTGTACATTAATCTTGATTATTGGCTGTCTCACTTTAAGAAGTCAGCATTAATTATCATTCCAAAGCCATATAAATCTTCATATGACACTTCCAAATCTTTTTGACCTATTGTTCTTCTTAATACAGTTGGAAATTTGATTGAAAAAATCATTAGCAATAAAATTCAAGTTCACTTTATCACTTTGAACCTCATTCATCTGACTTAAATAGGGATATCAAACAACAGTCAACCATAGATGCTGAAAATTTCTCAACTTACCTTATATGCACAGGATAGCTTAGAGGTTTTCACACAAGCACTCTTGTATTTGATATTGCTCAATTTTTTCCTTCTCCCAATTACCAACTTCTTCTAATTATTTTAAATAAAGCTGGTTTTGATTCTTGTATCTCTTTCTTCTTTTCTAATTATTTAGTCAACAGACAAACACAATATATATAGAACAGTTTTGTTTCTCCTTTCTTCAAAGCTAATATAAGTGTAAGACAAGGCTTTGCTCTTTCTTTCATTCTTTTGGCCATTTATATAGTTTCTATCTTTCACATCTTCAAAAAAAGAACTAAATCTCTTTTATCTCCCATTCCAATTTCCACTTTCTCTTTTGTAGACAATGGACTCTTTATTTCTCAAGAGAAAAGCTATAAAAAGTCAAATGCAAATATCTTTTGCAGTTATAACATCATTTTGTTTCTTTTTACCTAGTTTGGCCTCATCATTGAACATAACAAGTTGGAAGTCTTCTACTTTTCAAGGTCAAGAAATAATATCAACCCTCTTTTATTAGACCTTTATCTATTAGGTCTTTTAATCTATCTGAAAGACATATAGAGATATCTCAGTTTCTTTTTCAACAAGAAACTATTCTTTCAACATCATATTCATCACTATGCCAACAAAGCACTCTCTACAATCAAAGACATGAAAATACTGGGAAATTTGAATAGAGGATTATCTCCCATACACAAATTTTTTCTGTACAGAACTTGTATTTTACCTATTGCTTTATATAGTTCATAGTCATAGTACTTCAAAGGAACACTGTTTTTTCATCCACTCAAAGAATTTAAGAAAATACAAAGAAAAGCAGTGCTATAGATCACAAGAGCATTCCACACCTCTCTCCCACCTAGATCATTGAGGTTATAGCCTATCTCATTCCAATTCAGTTTCACTTTGACAAAATCATCAGTCATCTACAGCTATGTGTGGTATTTCTTTCTAAACAATATGCATTTTCCTCCTTGCTTGACAATTAACACTTCAAGAAGACTACTCCTCATCATATGGCAATATCTCTCCTCATACAGAAACAATAGGCAAAAATCAAAAATCAAAAGTCCTATCATTGATATCAACAATTGTTTGAATGAAGTCCTTTCTTCTTTTGACTCTTTAAATGAAGAATTTTTACCTGGTTTTTATTCAGTAAACATTTTTTCTGATCAATTTTCTATAGTTAATTGCAAAGACATAGATGCTATAAAAATTCATCACAATAGACTTGACAAAACCTATGAAGATTTACTCAACAATCAAGATACCATACTTGTCATTACTAATGCTAGTGTAAAAAACAATGTTGCTACCTCAGTATCTCACATTCAAAAGGGTTATAACATTGTTAACAAATGTGTTCACTATGCAATAAATATCAACTTCACAGAAGTTGAATTATTTGCCATTAGATATGGAATAGACTAAGTAACTAAATTACACAATGCTTCAAAAATAGTTATTATCATAGATGCTATTCCAGCTGCAAAGAAGATCTTTGACACTTTGATTTATCCATATCAACTTCATTCATTTACAATATCAAAGAGTCTTAGAGAATTCTTTAATAAAAATCCCAACAATTTGATTTCTTTCTAGGACTGTTCTGATAGCATCAAATGGTCTCCACATACTATGGTTGACAAAGAGTTAAAGCACATCAATATTAATCTCATTCTACCAAGTAGAATATCTTAGAAGTTCAGCAGAAAAGAAGAATATAATTATATTGTTTGCAAATAACAAATAATGTTTCAAGCATCTGATTACAAAGGAAGAAACTTCCTCAATTTAAAAGACAACAAAGGAGAAGATATTTGTCTAACATACACAAAAGGAAGAGTGTAGCTAAAATATTTTGGTCTTTTAAATTCATTATATACATAGATCACAAGATTGATCACTAATTATACACCAATAGGTGAATATAAGCTGAGATTCTTCTCCAATAAACCTATAGCTTGTCCATGTGATAATCACCCTATTGAAATAAGGAGACATATTTTATTCAAGTGTTAGAAATATAACACTGTCCATGTTATAAGACGAGAGTGCGGACAGACTTTGGCTAGGGTTAGGGTTAGCCGGACATAGATAAGATAATATTATTAGTCTACAACGGATAGAAAGCACATGACCTGGAAGTCATGTGACAGAATCTAGAGCGGTCTAGAAGGATCGGGAAGAGTCTAGATTAGAGTTAGGGTTAGGGATGACGTCAAGGGACATGGGTTCCTCATGGTGTACACATGGTGTGCACATGTACAGTGGAGATTAAAGGTATGACATCAGGGCACATGTAGGAAGCATGGTGGCCTTAAGGAAAACACATGTGGATGAGTAATAGGACATGAGGTAGAAGCATGGTGGATGGACATGAGGTAAACAT
>Ga0157364_1000526_pt1 | contig 26854 bp, 19 predicted proteins | sample AttsexASBM2_FD_111476 | JGI IMG/M metagenome (GOLD analysis project Ga0157364, IMG submission 111476) | Fungus gardens microbial communities from leaf cutter ant in Ribeirão Preto, State of São Paulo, Brazil - Atta sexdens ASBM2 | ecosystem: Host-associated > Fungi > Mycelium > Unclassified ... | reverse complement strand
AGAGAGAGAGAGAGAGAGAGAGAGAGAGAGAGAAAGAACAAGATATAGTTAATAATGTAAGGAAAAAACGACGTGCATGCACCTCTTCCCTTCTCCAGAATTAAAAGCGTATGCGAATTCCTAGATGATGTCACCGCGTCTCCGCGATTCCTTACTCACAGAAATGAAAATCCCTTAGGCGGTTTTATGCCTGGCCTGCCGTAGAGTAATCTCGAATACACTGGAAAAAAATAAAGTCGTCCAGCTTCATGGAAGGATCGAAAAGCTTCACTGCTTCTCGTTTTCAAACACGCGTTCTTCCGAAGTGAAACTTATCCAATCGTCGGACGGCTTCCGATAAAAGATATCACAAAAATAGAGATTACAGAAACAAAACGTAAGTGCATATACCCCAAAATGTAATCTATGACCTGGCAATTTATTCCGCGAATGACAAGACGGACAATTGTCGTCAGTAAATACGCGTCTTATCTCTCACCCAATTATTATCTTTCGGAACAGTATCCGTGCTTCGCGGTTCGACGCAACACACCGTTGAACATACATATATAGATAAATTCTGTTTATTTATGTGACGCGGATTTAATTTGCACAGCCAGTAGTTTCGAAAGTTCAAACCCGCGTTCAGAACTGCGAGCTCCAGAACCTTATACAGTACAGAAGCTTACAGCAACATTGCTGCAACATTTCTAATGTTACTGCAGTGCTAGCTTGCAGTAATATTGCAATGTTGGTGCAATATTGTTGGAATACTGCAATGTTGATGCAATACTATTGAAATGTTACATTATAATGTTGTTACAATGCAATATTATTGAAATGATTTGTACTAGAACTGCACCATATCCATAGGTGCAGATCATTCCGACAATATTGCAGCAATATTGTAAACATTACAAGGTAGAGCATTCCAGGAATATTGCAACACTGTAAATAGAAGCTTGCAGCAATATTGTAAATGTTGCTTCTTATATATAGGTTCTGTAAAAATCATTTCAATAACATTACAACAACATTGCAACGTTGCAGCAATATTACTGCTTATGTATTGTAATATTGCAGTAACGTTGCAGCATATTATTGTGAGTTACTATGTTGTACATTATTCCAGAAATATTGCAGTAACACTACAACTTTGTAAAAATGTTGTTGCAAGGTTCTGTGATGAAATCACAGAAGCTATATCACAGATCATTCTAGCAATATTACAGCAACACTGTAATGTTCCAACAATATCACATTAACATTAACACTGTACAGCACAAATCATTCCAACAATATTGCAGTAACACTGCAACTTGGTAACCATTTTGTTGTAAGCTTCTATGCTGTATGAATACAACACATCATTCTAGCAATATTTCAGCAACATTCCAGTAACATTAATATCAAAATATTGCTGCAAGCTTCTGTGCTACATAGAAGCCATGTCACACTAGGCATAGAAGATTAACGATGAATTGAAGATTAGAATTCTATCAGTAAGATAATTTTAATTCATTTTGTTCTAATTAGTCGAATTCTAACATCTCTAATTCACACTTCTCAATCTTTAATGCATACGTGCGATGTGTGACATGAGCTTCTCATGACGTTACTCCGGATTGTTTTCATGGGTAAGGTTAAGGGACACCGCGATCGATCCTGTGTCACGGTATCATCATGTCAGAGGGATACACGACGCCGAAGTCGACACTGACAACTCTTACCTCTTCTGCAGCTGAATCTCCCGGGTGAGTCGCGCAGATACGTGGTACACATCGTAGGAACTGAACACGGGGGAGGGGTGGAGCACCTACGAGCAGCGACGCACGGGTGATCGTGCGTGCATGTCACCGCGATTCACACAATTTGAACGGATGACGACGGGTGTCCTGGGTGTCGTTTTCGGAGTAACACGCAACTCGCGTCCTCGCGACGTGTGCGACGTGACAGGACCGTAGAGTATCCTCCTTTTTCGTTGATTTTCCTTCAAAGGACAGGTGCAGCGTTGCGCCACGCTTTTTGGCAACGTCAAACGTTCACGATGGAGCGTGTTATTCACGCCAGCGATCACGTACCAAGTGTGTGCACAGCACGGGATTGAGAGCCGAGCTGAGCCGAGCTGAGCGGGCTGAGCCGCACCACCTGTCACTCGGATTCGATAGCACGGAACATGCGTCGTGCGACGTCACCCGGCGCCCTGCACCCCGCACGTCGTCGCCGCGACCAATCAGCGTTCGACCTGAAGAAAGAGAAGGTAAGAGCACAAAGTGCAAAGAGTGCAAAAATTACGACTATTACAACTCCAACTTAACCTTACTTTGTGTCTCGCTCGTAAACCTCGCGAAGATTACGTAAAATCGTTGGTATTATCATGGATAACAACATAGATGCGATCGTCCAAAATTTGGATGAGGAAAATGAGTCCAAGGCGGTGATGCTGTTCGGCCGAGACATCAGGAAGATCCCCTGTTTCAAGCAGAGTATGCTGTCCGGTATCTACAGCGGTCTCGCAGCTGGCCTGGGCACCTTCATGTTCACCAGTCGCGCGAAACTATCGACGAACGTCGCTCTGGGATCCTATATGGGAGTCACCATGGTTTACTGGTGCTACTGCCGATACAACTACACGATGGAAAAGTACGAAATGCGGAATCTGCAAAATATCATTCAGCAAAAGTCGATCAACGCGAAAGAGAACAAAGGAAGTGTTTAGGAACATTAGAGAAAACTGGTTGACATATGAAAACTGTTTGTCTGTTGCTAAAGACTTTTAAAATGATATATGAGAACAAAAGATGCGTTAACATGTGATTGTAGCACAGTACGATGTAATATAATTAAGATTATTGTATTATATTTATAAAATATGTGCAAAAAATGTTTGATGAATGTCTGAGTTACTTTTAATCTTTTCAATTGTATATAATATTTTTATACATTAATATCATATCTATGAGATTGTTAATTGATTGTAATTATATTTTTCAATGTATAAAAGTATTTTTTTTTAATTATCGATAGACATACACTGGAAAGAAAGTTTAGTTACGTTAATTGGAATTTTGATTGAAAATAGATAAATCAGAATTTTCTGATTAAATCTTATAATTCTAGTTAAGATAATCAAAATTCTGAAGTGATCAGAATTTTCTAGCTCGTTTACATTTTCAAAAATTTTTTTCCGTATATGAATTCATAGAGTTATACTTAGAGGCTTATTTTGTAACTCTTATTGACTGTAACTATAGCATTACAGTGTCATATGTCGGTTGCTCAGTTTTATATATGATAAAAAAATTACACAACAATTATACACTGTAATGCTGCAGTTACAATCGTTAAGAGTTACAGAATAATCTTTTGATTGTGTGATAATTTAACCATTGTGTGACTACAGTTGTACTGTTTCAACTAATATAATTGATAGTGTAAAAAATGATTGATTTTTAATTATAATTGACACAATGTTAATACACGAAATCGTAGTAAAATTATAATGAATTTCTGTATATATAATAAAATTATTTTTCAAACATATATGTTTAATTTTTTTCCACGAGTATGATTGTTTGAAGCTATTAATGCCTTAAAGCTATTTCTTACATTTCTATTTGATTTTATGTATAATATTATTATGTATAATATATAATGCTATTCATGTTGAATTCTATTTATTATATTTATATATATAATGCTATTTTTCATGAATTAAAATCTTTATATTTGTGGATACTCTTTAAATCTTTTAGAGTTAATGAAAGAATGAAATCTTACTCTTTTTCAAAATTGACTCAATTTTTATTCTTTATGAATGAGATTCCACTTCAAAGAGTTTAGAGAGCTTACATTTCGATAAATAATTTTCTATAGTACACTTTATATAATATAATTCCAATTTCTATATACTCCATGTTTATATTATATATATAAAATGTAAATAATCTATAAGGTGACCTCTGAGAATCTTGCGAATACAAGTGAAACAATTTCTACAGTCAGTAGTGTTTTCAGAGGCGCAACATAGCGCGCGGCATCGTGTACATAATGTGCGTGCAAATTTAATAAAACTAACATTTTAATTCAACTAAAAATTTGTATATAATAAGAGACGATAACGGACAAATTGAAATAATTCCTATAATGTCACAAAACGATACAAGTGACGACGAATCTAACCCGTCACAGATGTACCTCAATCCGAATTCTCACGCCCGTAACAATTCAGGTATATTTAAGAATTACGAAATCTATTTATATCAATCCCAAAACTAGACGTTGTATTTTTACACGGATCACACAATGAATGGGAAACACTCTCAATGGGAAATTTCCTATCCACAACTCTGGTAATGCACTGTAGATGACTTAAGACAACACGTACTTTTGTTAAATTCAATCCGTGATCCATCCATAAGTCATTAAAGAAAATTTAAAATTTAAACTTTCTTTAGAAACTCAAACATGGATGGATATTAAGATTGAATTTAACAAAAGTACATGCTGTTCCAAGTTATCCCAAATTACCTATATTTACGGTATTTATTTTCTAAATGTCAGGCATAAAACAATTATAAGATTAAAATTCAATAAAATTTTAATTTTTTCATTAATTTTATAATTTTTCATTCAAATTTCACTTGTTAAGTTACAAAGCATACAGAATTAAAACTTTTAAAAACTCTAACTTGAAATGTTCGAATCTCTTAGAAAATCATGTAGTTCTGAAATCAATTGCAATTTGGACATAGTTCTATAACAAATATTCCCAAAGTTATGTGTAGCCCAATCAGTCCCTCCTCCTCCATTTCGAGCTCTGTAATATTCGGACAAATCCCCGAGGAGGTGCTCCACGCCTGGAGTCAATTACCAGAAGCGATTCGCCTGGATCCGAGTTTGGCGATCTTTCAGAAAGAATGTGATCGAATAACGGAAACGAGGTGAACAAAATAAGCCTAAGAAATCGATGAAAAAGGATTTCTACATAACAAAAGATAATGTGTTTCCAGATCTCTGGACTGCATGAAGAAAGAATGTCTGGTTGTCAATATGTCTCTTGGAATGCCACCCGCGACATCAATCAGGTAAATTACATATCACGATTAAGGGAGAAGTTTAACAAGATGCTACAAATTCTCAGAACGGATGTAATAATTAATCCCGATATCTTCGCAGCATACAACATCAGAACGTCGACGAAGACGGGCAAGATGTGCAAATACAGGAGAGACAAAGGCCTTTTTGCCGTTACATGAAGTTAATCATACTCTCCTGTTGTTGGCTTCTATTCACAGTAAGAAAACCATCAGATCGATGTGATTAATTAATAAATCTCACGTTACTTCATATTGCAGATGATACTGATGTTTAAGAACGAGAGGATTGAGACGATGCATCAGCTTTCTGTGTCTAGCAGAGAAAGTAGGAGTATCCTTCTAGTCAATCATAAAAAATCGAACTACGAATTTTTGTCTATTTTGAGCAAGATGGGATTTAGGAGACGAAATTTCCATAAATAGTATAATATCAATCAATCTCATATTCTCCTTATAACGATATAGATTATCGAATCAACGAACATGTTACAAGTACCTTGATTAGCGTGACGATGAAAGGACCATTGCTGCCGTTACGAAAATACGAGCAGTATTTATCTGCGAATTTATCCACATGCTATTTGATGGTATGGCTGCAAGTTCTGGTGGACAGAAAAACCAATTCACGTCTCTCCATTACTGATTTGAAGAACTTGAAGGTCTATATCTTTAAACGCATACAAAATTATTCTGCATACACTTATGTTTGCGTCGAAAGAACACGAAGTCAAATCCAGCCAAGCCTGAAACAGAGAAAGAAGAAAAGAAATCAGTCATATTAACAAATTACTTATCACAAATATCCTTCGGCCATTCTTTTACACACATTTCATAAAACTAATTAATCTTGATTATATTGAATATATATTGCGCATATTTATTTAAATAGCTAAATCTATTGAAATGCCTAATCAGCAAATTAAAAGTAATGTAACATCAATGTTATAATTTCATATTCAAAAATATAAATGTAATATAACACATGGTGTTACAGTTACATTGTGCGAAATTATAATACTAATGAATATTTATTTCTCTTCAGCTTAGACAGAATAATTAAAAAAGGGATTTATTATAGTTCACAAATATTTCTTACTTTCATTCATCCATCCATCCGTGCTTCATCGCACGTCTCATATTCAATAAATTTTAATTGTTTTTATGTAACTTTCTATCATGCACTTTCTTGCCATTCATTATCTATATCATCACAGCCATAATTAAATAGTAAACCTATACATACATTTCCTATCATCACAACCATATATAATTATAACACTAATGTTATGTTACTTTTAGTTGGTATCGACTGGGCATTTATTTACTAGATAATTATAAACTAGCTACACCATACTATATTTGCAATCATTAATTGCAGAACGTAAGCGACGTGTGGACCTTGCCGGTATTACCTGAAAATTTGGTGAGCATTTTCCCCGACCAGAAGCATCGGAAGACTTTCCATATAAAAGCTGACAACAAGTATGTTATCTCATATTTTTACTATTATTCAAATCTAATAAAAATGAATTTTGCAAAATGTTTATTACAATTTTTGTTGGCAAAATTGTTGGCCAGCGGAAATATCTGAAAGTCTCACATGCAGTACGATGTCTCAGAATTTGTTAGCAAATGTTTTGTTTATAGGATCCTATCGCAAGGCATAATGTTCATCAATCTGCGCACGAATTCGAAGTCCATTCTTTCGCTTTCGATAGGCTACGATTCATCGCCAATAAATGCCGATATCGGTATACCGCTTGCCGCAGTTGTCTTGATTATCTTATACATCCTGATAATTTTCGAGGTAAATCATGTACGCAAATTAGAATGTATTTATAAATATGAAAAAGATCACAATATGGTATATATGCAAGTACACATATAGTGTATATTAGTGTATATTAGTGTATATTAGTAATTCAAGATTGAATTATTTAAAGCAATGAAGATCCAGCTTCGACCGTAAAGACATTTTAAATTTCTAGTAAATTTCTTTAAATCTCTATTGATTGTGTTTCTCACATATGCGGTCTAAAATAAAGATTTTTAATAATGTATTTATGTTGATTCCTAAATGCTTCATCATATTTGATCGAATTAGGTAGTACACAGAGCTCTAGCTGCTATGCTGGCATCCACGATGTCCATCGCAATATTGGCGGCTCTAAATGAGGTATCGCAAGTACACGCTCTTTTAATTTCTATGACGGAATCTTTTTTAAAAGACAAATATAAAAAGTGGAAAGGACGATTTTACAATATCTAAAAATTTAGTTATAGATCTGAAAATAATTTTGTTAAATCATCAAAATAATAATTAGAACATTAAAACTGATTGATAGTCTTTTATAGCTCATATTATGCTTGAGATTCCCACGTAATTATTTTATGGTCCAACAAAATTTTCAGCTATTTATATCTAGTTACATTTTTAGATATTTCAACAAAATCATTTTTCCGTTTGGAATTTTGTATTTTAGCGTCCGAGTATGAGCGAACTTATCTCTTGGATAGATATGGACACGTTGCTACTACTGTTCTCCATGATGGTGCTGGTTGCCATCATCGCCGAAACTGGAGTGTTCGACTGGCTGGCAGTTTATGCTTACAAAGTGAGAAAAAGAAATTGGCATATGTCTAAAGTGAAAAAAAAAACTGAACCTGAGATACCTTTCATTTTTAGATAACCGCCGGAAGATTGTGGCCGTTGATAATGGCCCTCTGTTTCTTCTCTGCGTTTCTGTCATCATTGCTAGATAATGTGACGACCGTATTATTAATGACTCCGGTAACTATTAGACTATGCGAGGTAATGGAGTTGAACCCAGTACCAATCCTGACTGCTATGATAATTTATTCCAACATAGGAGGTGCTACGACACCGGTCGGCGATCCGCCGAATGTCATCATCGCTTCCAATAGGGATGTTAAAAACGCCGTGAGTTATACGAATGTGCTACATTACACGCACAGAAATAGAAGAAAATGTTTGTCGATCTCATAATTAACAGATAATTACGTCGTAGGAAATTGATTTTGGTACGTTTGCATTGCACATGAGTATCGGCGTGATATTGGTGTTGATTGTGGTCAGTGCGCAAATCCGCTATATTTTTCGAGACGTCGCAGTTCTTAGATTCGACGAGCCGCAAGATGTACAGGTATAATATGCCAAACTTCCAATAACTTATATTCAGACAAAAAAAGCCTGTTCTTTTTCTTTTCAAGACTGAACTTCTTGCACGATTTATCTTTTATCTTATTCTCTTCGCGAATGCGAAAAAAAGAAGAAAAATAAACATGCAAGAAGTTCAGCCTAAAGACAGTGGTAGCAACTATAAAAGTGCACTGAGAAAAAATATAGTTAATTTTAAATATTTAGTTCAATACTGCCAAACATTTACTTACAATAAATGAATATTGGTTCAGTAAAAAAAATTGATTATTAAATCAAATCAACATTTCTTGTATTAAATAAATATATCTTTATATTTAACAAATATTTAGTTGACAGTATTCAACTAAATATTTATTAAAATTGACTATATTTTTTTTCAGTATAACAACTATACAAGTTTTATTGTAGAATTAATGTGTATATAGTTATTTTATATTTATTACAGCTATATATAAAACAGTTTTTTCAACTGTATATTAATTTTACATATAAATAAATCTTATTGTTAAACGATAAGAATGATTTTATTGAAGTATCTAAAAATTTAGATAGATTTAAAAATGATTTTGTTGAACCATCAAAACAATTACATAGAAAACTCAAGTAATGAAAAAATGCTACAAAAAGTTTTGACATTTTGGCAATCAATTTCAGCACCCTATATAAATATTTTAATAGTTCAATAAAAAATTATTTTCAGATCCGTATTTAGTTAAATTTTTAGATAAATTTTATTTCAACAAATCATTCTTTCTTATAATTGCTACTATGTTTCTTTCTGAGTGTATAGTGTCTAAAACTTTTACAGTGAGTCTCACTCTAAGACTCTGAAAAGTAAAAATTTCACTTTTAAAAGTTAAAAATTAAACCACTCTTTCTCAAAAAGATATGCTCAATTTTTATTCTTCAGAATAAGTTTCCGCTTCAAAAAATTTAGAGAATAAATTATGATGTTGCGATTGTCTACTCACAGGAATTGAGACACACGATTGCTATTTGGCAACGAGCGGCGGCGAGTCTGTCCACTTACAGCAAGGATGAGAATTTGGTGAGAGAAACATTACTGAAGAAAGTGAAACGTTTGTTGTCGCAACTAAAGAAGAAGCTAATCACAGGAAGCGCGGCGTTAGAGAAGTACAAGACCACGCTCGAGGAATTACAAGAAAAGGCAAGCTGAATAATCTTTTATTTTTCACGAACTTCATTGTGCTTCAATCATTAATCGCAGTATTTCGTATTTTTTTCCAGTATCCTATTAGAGATAAGTGGTTGCTGGCAAAATCTGGATGCGTGTTGGCTTTCGTGATCACACTCTTCTTCCTACACAGTTTACTTCATTTACATGTGTCTTTGGGTTGGATCGCCCTGCTCGGCGTTCTGTTGCTTCTGATATTAGTCGATAATCAAGATTTCGATGGCCTCATGGCGCGCGTCGAATGGAGCACTTTGTTATTTTTTGCATCGTTATTTATTCTTATGGAGGTAATATAAGGAAAATTTTACAAAGATTCTTGCCAATTTGAATATAGACTCCTCGAGATGGAGTCTTTTTAGACTAAAAGAAATTCGTTGAGAAGTTTAATAGTATTTGAAAAAATTCCTTAGGCTCTTTCGCGTTTGGGTATCATCTCGTGGATTGGTCAAAAGACGCAGGATTTTATTCTATCGGTCAACGAGGAGTCCCGATTAGCTGTTGCTATATTACTGATGCTTTGGGTGTCGGCTTTGGCTAGCTGTTTCGTTGACAATGTACCACTCACCACTATGATGGTGAGAATTGCAACGAATCTTGCCCAAAATCGCGAGCTCAGCTTGCCTATGCAGCCTCTAATATGGGCATTGACGTTTGGAGCTTGTATGGGAGGTAAGAAATTTTCTAGACCTCAATGGTTATGATTTCTCAAGTAATCTAAAATTGCAAAGTTTATCTCGAACATAAAATCATCTTTCGAGCTTTGTACAGCATCATGGTTCTTTCAATATATTCACATGATCGCGTTGAAATAACGATAGTCAAAGGTCATGCCTCGAAAATTGACGCTTTCAAATGAAGAGCGCTAGTTTTTTTCGCATGGCTAGCAGTTGTTCAGGTGAATATGTTTAAAGGAAATGGAACTTTGATTGGAGCTACTGCCAATGTTGTTTGCATGGGCCTCGCGGAACAACACGGTTACAAATTCAATTTTATGCAATTCTCCAGGTAAGTGAAATCATGACGTCATGATTAATACAAAATATGTCACCGCATTTCGAAGATCTTGTCACTTTCCATCATAATAGCTAAAACTGCGTGATTGCATTGCAGGGTAGGATTTCCTATCATGTTAACGAGTACCATAACAATTATGGTATATCTGATGATTGCTCACGTCGTCTTCGGCTGGAACGGAAAATAAATAAGGAAGACATACGAGTGAGGATCTGTTCAATGTACAAGAAACAACAATAATACTCGTAAACTTATTATATAATTTTTTTTAAGAGCACAATATCCATTATGCAAAATCGAACGTATTTCCGTAAAATATCATATAAAGAAAGAGCATGATCAATATGTAAATTCGTTTTACTTTCAATATTTCTACATATATTTCTATGAAATTGTAAGGGAAAAAGAAATCTGTATAACTCTTTTTAATACGGCCGAACTTCTTTATTTTTTTTTTCAAATATTGTTCTTATTCTAATATAAAATAATTCTAATAATACGCATAAAATAAAAATGTTGCGCCTTTCATCGTTCGCTTTTTTTTGTAAGCAAACTGTGCACATGGCCACATATAATCACGTGGCAATGAAATAAGTATTAAAGAAAAATTTCTATTTACAGAGAAATAGCTGTAACAGAGTAAAAGTGTGTCTGTTATATGTAAAATCAGTCATGTGTATATTATAAATAATTGTATTACTTACAGTAAATATTGTTTTCTCAAGATTTTTTCAATTGCTTGCCTTTAATGATGAAACACAATGACAACATTAAATATTGATATAAAAGATTACAATTGGCAGATCATAATTGCAAAAAGATTTAATGATTACATAAAATACATATATATGCTAGACAATTCGTTGAAATATTATTGTTAAAAATGCTCTCCGGGAGAAGAGAAAAAGATCTCAATTCCAAAAATTGCCGCCCGGTGGATTTTAAAATCAAATAACTTATCGTAAGCTTATACTTGTATTCTCCTAATTAAACATGCCCCTTAATTCAGCATACAGTTGCACTTGAAATAAACTGTATGTCAAAATCTATTCCTTACAAAAATAATTCTAATAATTAGCTGATAGTAAATTATCATGTGATGCATCGTTATATAACACGAAATTTATTAAAACTTATTAAAATATAAGCGTGAACATCATGAGTGATTTGTTGAACTTGTTTGCATCCAACAAACGACGTCTAGAATTGTGTACGCAGCAAAAACATTTTCTTATAAATGATAAAAAAGGCTGTGTTTGCTGCAAAAATATTTACAATGAATATAACATACTAATCATGTGTCAGGTTAAAAATGATATCTCTGCTTTACTGTAATCCTGTTATCTGTAAGTACTACAATTTTAAATGATGCGTCAAATTGTTTCTCTTCCATTTGCGTAGAATTTTATTCTCAAACGTGCATGGCAGAAGCGACATACTTTTATATAAATCGTATGTTTTGGATTTTGAAGCTTCGGTAATCTGCAAAATAAAATCTATAAATTAGCTGTCATTTTTATATTAAAATTATTTAGACATATATTCGAAATGTTATCTGCTAAAAACTGCAGAAATATATTGCCGAAACATTCCTTGAAGAATTATCGCGAACGAATAGTCCCACAGGTATAATGAAGGAAATCATCAGAGATGCATCTTATTAGAAAAACTTATTTTAAACATGACTGGTCAATTTTACTACACAGTTACATTATAGATTATATTTGTATGAATCTGATTTTATGCGATTATACAATGTTTTCGTCAAGTCATGCCTACGCTTTACTGGGATGTGAATCGAAATGAAAACCTGCACCTGCACTGCTATAATAATGCTGAATTGCGAACTTAACTTAAAGAGCCGAATCAAATTCAAACACCTAGCGCAGTAAAGGCATTCTTCGAGCTCGCGTAACTACCTGAGATATCTTATATAGTTTTCAGTCGTTGAAACGCACAGATTCCTATATAACACTGCTGGACTACTTAATACTCGGATATACCGCCAGAAAACATACACGAACGACAGGCTAGCTAACGAAGTGTACCCCAGTTCAGGAATAAAATGTTTGAGATCCAACGGAAAAATAAATATAATTTAAAGAAGCCGACACACACACACACACACACACACACACACACACACACACATATATGTCCTTCAATAGAACATTATATCAATTGCGTAAAATTTAAAAAAAAACTCGGAACAGTATAAAAATAAAACGGGAAAATTTGCGAAGAATGTAACTGGGATGAGATATGTAATATCGCGTATGTTTTTCCAAGCGGTGTAGCAGTCTTATATATTCGATATTCTAACGGTACAAAAAGAAAAAACGCACACATCCACATCAATGTAAGAAAAACGCCGAAAGCAACACTCGAAAACGTAGTTGATATTAAGTGTTTTGTCGCCCTAATAATGTGATTAAATCTTTGTTCCGTGATGATTCCGATATACGAAAAAATAAACAGACAAGACGAAATTATGTTCTAGGTGTTGCTAACGGTGTTACCATCCCAAAGAAACGATGGAAGAAGCAAGTCCTTACATTAATTATTACAACAAACCATGCAATATTAGTAGCACTTGTGGAATGCCTGTCACGAGATTGGTTTGTGTATGTGCCAAGGCGCGTATTAACAAGCGTATGGTACTTCTGTTCTCAGGAAATACTTCATCGAGAAATAGCGACGCAGATATTTATTCGCAAGGTACGAAAAAATCCTGTAAAGAGTAAGTACAAATTATCTAGCTTTGATTCTCGAAGTGCGTCAGTGCGTCGCGTGTCGTATCACATCGTCTCCATCGAGGAGTTTCTCGATTCGAAGAGTAATCGTGAAAGTAACGCGTGACAAGCTACTGAAGAAAATTATCGTCATTCATTATATTCATTCACCGGCGATGAGGTAACTAAGAGGTGCATTTAGATGGCAAGTATGTGCAAATAACAAATAAAATGTAACTTCTTTAAAACCTAATAGAACTTAAAGAAGTCCTCTCGAGATCTTAGGGTAGTGTTGTACGCGTACAGTTTACCAGGAACAGGACGCTTGAATAACTCTTCTAGATATGAAGATATCTACAATATTTATAGAATATTTAGACTTCTTTTTGGGATTTTTTTATCCTCCGAAATCACGACTTATTGTCTAGTTTTACCGCAGGATTTTTGTTTCAATTACGGAATAATATTCTACCGCTCTAAAATTTTTTACAGGATAATACAATTGGAATCATCTTTTTTACCTCACAAATGACTGCTGTATCATACCGCTAAACTATATTTCGACTATTTATAATTTCTAATTATGTCAATCTAATTTCTAATTATCTCAAAAAACGACATCCGTAATGCCTGCATCTTCAAATCTAAAAATATTATCCAGTTGTACTATTTCTGGTGGGTCGACTGGTATTATTCTTAAACAATATGTAGAATTATTCAAGAATATGTGTATGTGTAGTAGCACATACATAATGACAACTGACAGTCTCACTCATTCTCACACTTATTCGCTGGATTGAACAATTTTTAATTGAATAAAGCATCATTAAAAATAAGATCCAACACATATTTGCTTTGTTTACACGAGACTGTACGTTCAATGTTTTCACAATTTAACCCTTTTCACTTTTTATATTAATTGAAAAAATTAATTCATCAATGATGATAATTAATGAAAAAATTAATAAAGATAATTAACGAAAACTTTATTAAATATAATTTTAATGAACATTAATGTTTTTTTTATTAATTAAACTGTGAAAAGTACAATAGATATTAAATAATTGTACAACGATCGAATTTTATATCGTATTGTTAAATGAAAAGGGTTAAAAACGATGAAAGAGAGTCATTATAACTGAAAATTTTTGTTTTACTTCATAATACTGTTATAAATATAGAAAGTAACGTGTTTCCAAGTATCACTATTTATCATGTGTATTGATCATCAATGCAAATAAACGTCCATTTTCAAAGATTTTTCATTATTAGTTATTATTATTAGTCATTATATTCTACTAAGATCATAATATACAAATTGTATGTAAATGTGACATAAAATTTAATAATACAAAAATGACTTTTAATTATTTGCTTATAAATGTGGCTAGAGATGTAAACGACGGAAAAATAGAATTAGAGTAAAAAACTCAGGAAATAAGGTTTTTTTCTTTCAGTTTTTGTTAGTTTTTTACTCGAATATTTTTTTTAGCATTTCACGATTTCGATGCTGTACTATTGTTCTAGAATTTAGTTTTTGCACTTATTCATAAGATTTCTGTGCAAAAATAGTTACAAAAGTAAAATATAATATAATGATCAATATCATATAATGGTGGTTATAAATATACTTTACCTTTCATTACCTATTATTTGAATGATATTTTATACCGTACTCCAAAATTATAAAAGTTAAGTAAATGTTCTATACTGTTATTAAAATAAATAATACTTTGCTAGACTAATCAATATTGTTTTTATCGTATACCTCGTGGTTATAATTATACGTGGTTATAATATATGTTATTAATATATATTATAATTATACTCTAATATATATTTTAAATTTAAATTAGTGAAACAATGTTCATCGAATCTCTAATTACTCTTGAATCAATATTATATTGGGATATTGTCTCAAAATAATTAAAATATAGAATACAAAATAATTAAAACATAGAGTACAATTGTAACCAATATGCAATGTCTATTATGCTTATAAAATATTATCTGTATTAATAACATCACTTATTTAACTTTTAAATATAAAATATCTGTTTCAAATAATTGAAATAAATTTTATGTAATTTGATAAAAAAATACGTTATTTATAGTAAAAAACTAGTTTTTTATTCCAAAATAAACCGTATTTTACATCTCTAAATGCGGTGAAGAAAAAATGATGTTTATTTTAATTTATGAATAATGTAGCTCGAAACTTAACATCACATTAGATTTTTTTACAAAGAATCTTTCAAAATAGACATTTTCAAAATAGACATTTATCACGACAAAATACACGTAAAAAAAGTAAGTATAACACAAAGTTATGTTTTACAATTTACAAATCATATTATATAAACCTATATAAGATTCCATTCGAGCGATCCTTGTCCAGCGTGTGTAATGCGTTTATAATAAACCTGCAATTACATGTAGTTTTCATACTATGGAAATGTATATAACATGTCACATTGATAATTCGGGATGTATAGTCGTCGTTTCCTGTTTTCTAGATGAAGTATCTCACGACTTATGTTTGTGTCAAACATTCAGATATATATACAATTTATCTACGAAACAAATTAATCATTCGATGAATAATTGCCTTACACTCTTCAAATAATTAAAATGTTTCGATACGGATTTACACGGGATTGAAATATATGCGGTAATATAGCTCTAATACTCATAAAAAGTTGTACTATCTCGTGTATTGTGTCATGCTAACGAAATAAGGACACGTCGATTAAAACAAGCGCAAGAGACATCTGAATAACAGGTAATGCCACAGAGTGCTTTACAACATATGATCCTAATGTATTATTGCTCTTTGCACTTCTCAAAATGTTCGAAACGTCGCTTTTTTCCTATTCTAAAAACTCGTGTAAAAGTCGCTTGATATCGAAACCCAACCAAGCCAATGATACAGCTTAGTAAAATATGACTGTCTTCGAGTATTTAGAGTCGATTCTAAATCATCTCAATTTGAAGTAAAACAAATGGATCGCGCGACGCGCGATCATTCCTGATTCTCTCCTTTACTATAAGTTATCGTTTCACGGATTTATGTCAAGACTTCGTAAAATAGTGATGCCTATACTATAGCGACTGTATATTGTCATTAAAAATATTATATTTTCACGTGGATATATTTGGCAAGCATGCACGTCGATTTGGAAGATCTTTTTTTTCCTTTCCTTTTCTAAGTGACGACCAAATAAAAATCGAGTGTATGAGAGCTAATGACAACTACGAGAGGACGGCTCGCAGTCTTTTCCAACGTGCCTCCAATTGAGACTTATTCCTGACAGGATTCCAATCGAATTCAGGACTGGCTGTACTTTTATTTGAATAAGCAACGTTGTTATAGCTAAAATCTGAATTGAAATTGGCCAAGTCGACAGTACTTAAAATTCGTACGGCGGACGAGAGGCGAAGCTTACTGGTTGGGGAGCTAAATACCAGTTTGCGGCCTTGCTTACTGTTGTTGCCGATGTCTCCAATACTGCTACTATTATTACGATCGTTTTGTAATTGTTTTACTTTGCGGGAATACTCGGCGAGAAACGATTTCGCCATAGATCATTGCCGATACGCCTGTGGCGATATGCCGTTCCCAGGAGTCACGTAGTCACCGATCATCAGGCTGGGATTCACTGGGTAATGAGAAGTGTTGCCGAGGACCAGCGATTGCTGGAAAGTAACACCAAGCTGTAGCGCGAAAGTCACGCAAGCAGACGTATTGTTTTAGTTTCCGTCTCTCACGTAAATTTTATTAAATGTATATATGTATATAGTACTACACACGCATATTGTAACAATTTTTCAGCAGAACAATTATCTCATGCTTGTGTTATATCGTCTAAAGCATCATTGTAAATACATTCTTTATTGCTTTGACAGCTTATTGTGAAAATGTCAAGTTTTGAACTGTACTTACAGTGGCAGGTGACGTAAACATATTTGGAGTTATTCCACCGCCTATTAATTGTGCTGCTTGAGTGCTCGTCGCTGTACCTCCTACGCGACCACGTCCTGTACTCGAAATAGAACCCGGATGAATGTTTGGTTGTCCTCCTGTTACATAAAAATCCGTACATTTTCTTTATATGTACGAATGAAGTCAGTAAAAAGTACGATTTAAAAATATAAAACAAGACACTAAGCTACACTGAACTATTTATATTAAATGTTACTGAGAAAGAGAGAGAGAGAGAGAGAGAGAGAGAAAGAGAGAGAAAGAGAGAGAAAATAAAGATTATTAATTAAAAGTAAAAATGATTTAAAAAATAGTTGAAATATATTTGAAATAGTCAATTATTATAATAAAAATCATTAACACATTATGCAAAACAACTAGAGAAATGTTTTTATAAGTAATTTAATAAAAAGATATTTATATATAAACTCTACATTATTATATTCATCATTCGCGGATAATAACAAAAAAAAAGAGATTTTTAATCAATTTATCATCATTTCGTTATAATAAATAATAGAATAATAACTTAAATCTAAATGTTGGGAGGAGAAGAATATATTTACTTTTTTAATATGGGATATTAAAGAATATAGTTAAATATTTATAAATCCATACTAAAACAATAAAGTTTATTTACATGAATTGCAGATTCTACAAAATATGTATAAATTAGAACAATCACAAGGAACTTTTTCTTCTTTGTACAAATGTCTTCCATGATGTAGAATAATAAAATATTGTGTCCATTCCGTAAGTACCAGTATAATAAAAAGGTCCAGCAATAATTTAATAATTTGATATTTACGTAATAAAGAATTTATCTGTAATTATAACAATGTCAGCATCTAATAATTAAAAATATTCAATATCTTTAATCTAAATATTTCACTACTGCAATTGTTATTAATTACAATAATTTCTATTCCACAACTTCAATGTGTATACAAAGAAAAATTTTCTACACTAAGAATATCTAATTTCAAATCATTCTTGTACTATATAAAATTTTGAAAACATTATATTTCATGCTAATATTTTTATTTTATTTTATGTTTACGTGGAAAAAGCTGTTAAAATAAAAAGTTTTAAACAATAAAATAATAAAACTTTAATATGTTGGAAGAAACGTAAATTATAATATCCTTGTATGATACAGTATGTAAAATGCATTATGGTAAATAACAAACTGCAAAAACAGTAAAAAGGAAAAATATTTATTTTGAGCAATACTGGAATTTAGGATATCTCAGATTATAAAGACGATCATTTGTTATCATTGAGGAAATGTTTTATATTTAGATATTTTGTTTTAAATATTGCATATAGCGAATACATAGAATGTAGGCCGAAATTATTTAACGATCATGTGAGCACCCTTCATACATATTGTGACACACGATTTCATAAATACGTTTCAAAAATTAGACGTCGGAGAATTAAAATCGCCAGGGCGTGATGCATGTGGCAAGAACATTGATTACAAATATTATATATTCCACACGGCACAATTAATACATATAATGATACACTGAAGAGTCAAACCAAACCTTACCTATTGCCAGCAAATTATTTGGATTTACTGTGGCGCTTGTATCCATCGACACTTCGCCAAGACCATTAACCGACATTCCATTGACCATATTCACTGCTTGTCGAGCACCCTGCGCATCCAAAGTTGTCCAATAGGATTCACTAGGTGAAGTATTATTTAAACCAGGAGGCGGTTGTGCTGCAGCGCCTGTGTATCGGAAGTAAGGATTTTTCAAGTCTAAGGTGTTGTTACTGCTTTCTAGATTTGTTCCTTCAAGCTTCAGTTCTATTGTTACATCATAGGATTGTCTGAAACAAAATATATTATGTATACATACAAGAGAATGACATAAATGTAGAGAAATAGATATGTAACAAAGTATTGGAATATGAAATGGTATCAAGTGAGAGACAGAAAGATAGATACAAGTATTCCCTTACCTTTTATTTGCTATAAGAATGACTTTTCCAGAGAGCAGTTGCCCACTTTTACAAAACAATGGGTTTTCTAAGAGGCAGCGTACTTGATACCAATGTGTGAGAGGTTCTGTAGGAGCAGTACTTAACCAAACTTGTTGTGTTGATCCGATAAAAGCTACATCGAACCAAAAAGCTAAACCATGGCATGTACCACTCTCCAGTATATGAAAATCGACATTTATTTCTAAAAAGGACACAATTTATAGGATGTTAGCAGTGTCACATTATAATTCGTTCATAAATTCGTAATAGTTCTTTTCCTTCCATACCTATTTTATGTAAATCAGTCTCATCAGCTGTTTGGAAGTCTACTATGTGCCTCACAGATTTCGCCATACATATTCTAATATCAAAAGTATCGACAATCGGTTGTCTAAAATATTCTTTAATGGCGTTATTTCTCATGGCAGAGAGATCTACTCCGTGGAAACATGTTTGATACCAAAAGTTGGCCTTATTGAACTGTTCCATATAAAGATTTTCATCGGAAAAGGGTGCGATATGCAGATCTCCTCTGGAGGGAAACATTCTTCCGCCTGTATATAAAAATAATTTGATTAAGGAAAAAAAAACAGTAGCAAGACAAAAAATAGCACGTAAGTCGTAAATTTTCTTTCAAGATATTTACCTGGACTTAACCACTTTTTCGCATGAAGATAAGTTTCAAGCATTCGTTCATTATATAACATGTATCCCATAGGCTCACTCACTATACAGTCTACGTGTTCGGGTAAATCGATCTCTTCTATTTTTCCAGCTATGACTATTATTTTATCTTGTAAATTATTAGCTGCAACTAGAAGCTCGGCATGATTTGCCATATTGCTCGCTTCCACAGCATATACTTTTTTTGCACCAGCTTGTATAGCGAAAAATGATAGTATACCAGAACCAGCACCTACATCTAGTACAACCTTATCTTTAAAATCAGACAGATTCCCCAGAATTGCTCGTTGGTATGTACTGGTTCTAATATAATCTTGCATCATGTTTTGCTGCTGCGAAAGATAACCATAAAATTGGAAATATTGCATCGCTGAGGATTCTTCCGTTCTTTCATTAAATGCCGACACTCCTTTTCCCATCTTGAGTTTTACTATGTGTGAGTGAAAATCGCGAAAATCTGTGAATGAAATATATATATGTTTAAAGTGCTTCTTGTGGATACTTCTCTATTTTGTAACTTAATGACAATTCAGTATATTATCATTGCACACATATTATACATTGTAAAAAAGTTGTGCAACAATAATATAACGATAACTGTCGTTAAAAATTATTGGACTACGTTTGGACATCCTTAAACATCCGTAATTAGAAACTGGTCATTCTATTCTTTAGAGGAATAACTATAATTAACCAGTTTCATAATTATAAACGTTATTAAACCAATTAAGAGTGTCCATGTAAACATAATCATTAAAACAAAAATATGTATATTTCTGATGTCTATTACATAATGGACCTTCTATAATATTGTAGTGATATTGTATAATAAGCAATAAACTATAAAAAATTGAAACAATCATAATCGATTATTCTCCTCATATTTGATTGTCAATTTCTTCCAACTGACTATATCATATTACTCTTGTTGTAGACGATCTTTCAAACTTAATGCATGAGGATGAAAATTGGAGTACAAGTTGATGGCTCACCTGGTTCATTAACAAATGTAATCAGTAAGCTATCTGTATCGAGTGTAAAAACATAACTCCGTGATGATATACGAGAGCATTCGGTGCTGGGAGTCACTGGGAATTCCAGTAGAGTCGCTTTCTCCCTGTTGCTGACATCTGAAACAAACATCCAAAACATCAATTCTCTTCCTTGTATTTTATTATATGCATCAAAGAAAGAGAATACGAAGTAAAACATAATCGCATGTTAAAAAGAATAATAAAAAAAAAACGATCAAGATATATGTTTCTCTCTGATCTTTTTAAAATGACATTTTCAATGATCAATAACTTCCTACATATATAAACGTCCTCTATCTTTTTAATAAACAATAATAAGGTAATTTTCGTGATATACAATGCAACAATCGTCAATATCGCGTAAACAATAGAATTCGATTGGAGCTGTCATCATAGCGTCATTATCGGTATCAGCAGTGTAACAAATGACGAGAAGACAATTCGCTCCAACAGCAGCCGAGAGGCGTGCAGACACAAACAAGAAAAAAAAAGAAAGACACAACTGAGGAAGAAGGGAAGGCGAATCAGTGAAGGATGTCGCGATATCGACCGGCGATCGATCGGGAGGTCCTCCGGAGCTACGAATTAGACTGGAAGAAGGAAAAAATTCGTCGCGTAACGCGATGGGAAGTGTGGTTATGTCGTCCGGGTCGCGGTTGGTCGCGTGATCGATCAAATCAGCCGCGTCGCCGTCGGCCGTGTCGTATGACGACGGACACCGCTGGGCGCGATTACAGCGGGTATCGTCGCGTTCATACCTGAGACAAGCTCGACGCTGAGGCCTTGCGGGTCGTAATTAATATTGAGCGCGACCGGTTTGTTGTACTTCGGCGTGGACTGTCCATTGTTTGACAGAGTCGAGACCGTCACCCGAAACGTCTTCGCCATTTTTCGCAACACCGCGTGCCAGCGCTTCCCGACGCTGTTTCTCTCTCTCCCTGTCCGTCCCCCTCCCTCTTCACACACTCTCTCTCTCTTGCTCCGCTCTCCTACTCCTCTTCTACTTCTGCCGGTGGCTCGTAACGTTCTACGTTACGCCGCCGCTCCGCTCTTCGCGCCTGCCGCACCACTCGCGTGAGAAACAAAAGCCGCCGCTGCCACCGTCGTTACCGCGAGTTATGTACGATACCTCGGACAGAAGAGAGAGAGACCAACCCCCGGCCAGGGCCGTCACTGCGCTGCGTTGCGCTACGAAATCGCGCCGATTCTCGCTGATTCTCGCTTGCCCCTGTCCCGTTTGTTCCCCGAACGCCCCGCGAGGTGCCGCGAGAATTCGCTCCGCCCCCGCCGCTTCCACCCTGGGCTCATCCAATACGTAGATGTGCAAATTCTATCATCGTTACTGACCAGTCGCCACCATTTTCGCCAGCATCGCCGTTCGAACGAAGAGATTCCCGCCAATTTTACTAATCGCAATAATAAACCAGTATTCGTAATTCATTCTTATTTCAAGATTGTCTTGAGTAATGTCTTAAAATGCTAATACGACCCTCTGATTGATTCGTGACATCTTAAGATTCTATGGCTGTGTTTTAACGCAATGTTTTAAGCATCGTTTCATCCTTGTTGTTCTTAAATATTAAACAAGGACAATTGATGCTCACAAGCGCAGTGAGCGCAAAAAGCGAATGCAGCATATATAAGATAGTCTTAAATATAAGAATCAATTATAAACATTGATATGTCTGTTTTTATTTCAAAATTATCTTAAATGGTCTTAAGATGTTAAAAGTTTTTAAAATCGTTTTATTTTAAAATCATTTTAAACTAATGCCTTTTAAGATACTATTTAAGACAGCTCATTATAGATTTAAGACTGTCTTAAACATAATCTTAAATATAAGAATAGATAGATTATAAATACCAGCATATATTATAACATTTTAAGATTGTGTTTAAGATAGTCTTAAATAATAAAAGAATCTATTACAAATATTTATATGTATCTGTAATTCGTTTTACGAAGTCTAATCTAAAGTTCTACAAACTGTAATTAAATTTTACAAACTCTAATTTTACTCTAATCTAAAATAAGAAGTTGTTAACTATTTAAACGACTTTCGATAATTTTAAAGCTTCAAGAAATATATTTGTGCGAATAAAAAAAGTGAAAATATATATAATTCATAAATATGTTTGTACATTTTTTAATGAAAATATATTCGTTACTATTAATTATGTTAAATTAATAATTATTTTGATTCTCTTTGAAGTTGCAAAGATTAAAGTATCGAAGTTTCGAAGCTCCAAAACTTTAATCTTCAAAGATTTTAATGTAATATGTTCTTTTTACGAAAATATATTCGTTATTAACTATATTAAATTAATAATTGTATAATCTTAACTCTCTAAAGCTTCAAAGATTGAAGTTTCGAAACTTCGATCTTCGAAGATTTTAAAGCCGAAAGCTTCGAATGTTTGAAGTTTCGAAACTCGAATGTCAAAGTCTTCAAAGTAAATCACCAGCCCCTTTAATCTAAAACTCGCGGAATTAGAATCTCTATTGCGAACTGAAATATTGAGAGAAAAGAGAAACAAGCGCGGACATCCTGTGTACACATCAGACAAGAGATATCCTCTTATCTAGATTAATTATTTAGGTTCGGTTCTACTCCAACATAAGATTAATTTTAGTTTTAGTTAACTTACTGTTCTCGTAATTAGAAAAAGCTTTATTCTTTTCCTAATTCTTCGAATTTCTAATTAGAATCAGAAATTCTAGAATTAGAAATTCTTAAAATTAGAAAAAGAGATAAAAAAGATAAATTTTGAATTAATATTAAAGTTAATTTACATTGTAATTATAGAAACGGAATTTCTCACAAACTGAACCAAGATTAAAGTTAATCTACATTGGTAGAAATAGGCATTAAAGAAACATTTCCATTCCATAAGAATAGGCTGGAGATATACATATGTATATGATTCGCGGAATACAAAAGATGAATTCAATGCAATGATATTATCTTCGTTCCTGTTATGGCGATAACACTCGATGAATTGAGCTCCGTTATCATCGCATCCGCCTCGCTGCTACATGCGTACCGCATTGATAAGCGTCGAAAATCGCGGGGCTCGCGCACGCTCGATCAAAGTGACTTTCTAAACACGGCCGCGTTGCGCCTCGCTCAGCTTATTGAAGATTGAAGTCAAGGTATTCGAAATTGAAACTCCTCCACCGAATCTCAATCTGTCTCGATCACACGACGCTTAGAACAAACACGGTCCAGAGGGTCGTCAATGATCCTTATTTGGCACACCAGTCTGCTTAGTATTTTCCCGAATGTCTTAGGATTCAGTCAGTGACTTCTGACTTAAGTCAATTTATAATTCGTATTGGAATTCGGGATAAAATTCTATTTACAATCTTTTGTATGCAATGCAAGTAGCATTTTGTTGTTCAATAATTAAATTTTTTTTTACTACATAAATTAAAAAATTATTTTTTAATTGCTTGTAAAAAAAATGTACAGAAACATAAAGAAAAAAATGCATACTTTAAAAAAATATAATTTTTTCCTCTACAATCAGTTATTATACAAAAATTGCATTTTAAAATTAATATTATAAAATTTTAATAATTCAAAACTTAATTTTCTAGAAAATTTTGTTTTTTTTTTTAGTCGTGTCATTGTTGGAGCAAATGAAGAAATGCAACGTATATACATAAAAATACAATTTTTTAAATATATGTATATGAAAAATATCTAAAATACATATTAAGAAACGTAATTTATATTACATATATTTTTTCATAAATTTTATTCTTTTATAAAGGAGATGCTCCAGCTTGTCCTTTACAGGAAGAAGAATGCTCTAAAAATAAACCATTATTTTTTTTAAACAAGTCAATATTCGAATGATCGATGCTGATATATTGAGGGAGAATATAAATTTTTCCGATTATAATGATGCAGTAAAATAAAAGAGAATAAAAAATGCATTTCATGAAACAATATAATTTATGCATGCGAATATAAGCATTTTTCTGCTAATAAATATATACAAATATATAGAGTGCATGTTATAAAATATACGAACATGTATCGCAAAATAAACAACATAAAATAACATGAAACAGTAAATGCTAGAATTCTGTACTGACACCTGAAACGAATTACAAATCGCCTAAAGCACACTTTGCTTGCGTTGACCAGCGATGCAATACTAACGTATTGATTTACGTGCAAAATACACTCAATTGTATTTAGACGGTCATGTGCCTATCGGTCGGAAAACCAATATACGAAACAACAAATATATGTATTGAGAACTGTATTCATCTATTATATTATTGAGACGTTATCTCTTTTATGTGAAATGATTAATGACGAATAAATCGATCTTGAAGCTTTTCATCCTGATTTCAACATTCATTCATGCTAACATTATTTATATTTCCATATTCTTTCAAAACGCAGCTTTCTAAAGGATATTCGGACTCTTAAAAAAAAAAAAATCGGAATTCGAATCTTCCAACTAAAAGAGTTATATTTTTTGCAAAAAATTTTGAAACAAAAGGATTTTTTGAAACAAAAGGAATTATATAAAATCGTTTTTTAAATCACTTCTTTTTCAACAAAATCTCAAACTGATCTCGCAACAAATCAATTTTTAGCGACTTAGAAATGAAACATCCTTTATTGTGTTTGTATCGCACAATTAATTTTTGTATTTTTTTCTTTTGTCGAATTTCGTAATACATAGAAAGAACGTTTTTATTGCAATGAACTGTTTAAAAATTTAGCTAGCTACAAATCTGGAAATAATTTTGTTGGCTCAAAATCAATCAAAATAATTATGCAGGAATTTTAAATAAGATAAGCAATGCTGTAAAAAGTTTGGACATTTTAGTAATCAGTTTAAGCGTCCTACATAATTATTTTCGTAATTCAACAAAAATTATCAGATCAGTATCTATCTAAATTTTTAGATAGATTAGTTAGATACTAGATCTAAAAACAAGATAAATCTGATACTAGATCCATTGGACTATGAAAATCATATACGATAAAATCCTGTCCACGTATAGATTTCAAGAATACAATTTCTAATTGCGTCAGCGTGTCGCTTCGGGATTTGCAGTAATGCACAGGAAGGAGATTAACCGTGGAGCTCTAAATGGAACACCCCCGTGTATATATGGAACTAAAGAGCTAAGGTAGCGAGACGAAGGGTCAGGAGCAGCTCTTTCGATCAGCCAGCGACGGCGAACGGGCCGGCCGAAATGTCGGGCGTGCGCGCGCGCGCGTTGTGTATATGCGTGTGTATATATACGCGATTACATATATCTAGCCGGCTGCGCGGCACGGCTCGGCGCTTTTGCCATCCAGGGTACATGCGCGAATTTCGCATGCCGCAGCATGGAACGTCGGTGAATTTGCCCCCTCCCGCTTTTTCAGGATGCACCAGCAACAGCAGCAGCGGTGGCCGCGATAGCAGCAGCAGCAGCAGCAGCGGTAGCAGCGGTAGCCTTCCCCTAGCAGTGCGCTTTCCTCCGCAGTGTGGTGACTGTCGCGGTTGCCGATCGACGGGCTGATTCGACGGCGAAAGGCGGTCGGTGAACGGACACCCTCGTTACTATGGTGAGTACTGCAATGCTGTCGTTACAATGCTTGTCGTCATCGTACAAATTTCCGTACTGCGAAAAGCGAAAATTCATGACGCGACACGAGAATTCGTTACATCGAGGCGAGCTCATTGAGACTTCCATTCCCATGACTGTATCGTCCCTGTTAGGATCTCAGACGAAATGAAGAACACAAGGAATAATAGATTGCAACCTAATGGAAACCGTTTTCATCAAATATTGATAGATTGAATTCATACGGCACACTTTATTCGAGGAATGTTCTGAGAATATCATTAGGATATCATAGGTTCTTTGGATATCTTTAGTATGTCCGTGAGAGATTTGTGGTATATAGGAAGTCTGTTATTCCCTGTTCCTATTGCTTGT
>Ga0157364_1000525_pt1 | contig 26871 bp, 18 predicted proteins | sample AttsexASBM2_FD_111476 | JGI IMG/M metagenome (GOLD analysis project Ga0157364, IMG submission 111476) | Fungus gardens microbial communities from leaf cutter ant in Ribeirão Preto, State of São Paulo, Brazil - Atta sexdens ASBM2 | ecosystem: Host-associated > Fungi > Mycelium > Unclassified ... | reverse complement strand
GGATCAGGCAGCTGTTACAGCAGCGACACGGCGCGCGGCGGATGTAAGTGAATGATGATGGGTCTGTAACCCACGTTAAATTTTATCTGAAATATATGTACCTATGTCTAAGCCCCTTGGCTCATCACTTTTATCAGTTTTATTATACTCCTTATTTCTCTGTGATATCCGTAATTCTCGTGTAACACGTTTATTTTCAATGTCGCTTAATATGTTCTAATTTTATATCTGTAAGGCAGGTTATGAAAATTTAAACTATTATGAAATAAAATTATATATACAACAGAAAAAAATATCATCCGACTGCTAGGAAATTGATTACTCATTATTATTATTATTATTTATCTTTGACAAAAAATATTTTCTTGATAAATAATCTTAAAATATATTTATTACAAAATTTAGAAAAATTACATCAAAATAGAAAATTACATCAAAAAAAGAAGAATATTTTCTGTTAAAGAATACTATAAAATTTTACCTCGAAAAAATGAGATATAAGCAAATTGAATTTGCTTTAATTTAATATTGATTATTAGCCTTTTTAGGATACATTTTGAATAAATTTGATACTTGTAATGAATTTATAATAGATTAGCGTATATATGAACTTTTCAAATACTGAAATAGATAGTATTTAAATATAGAAAAATTTGTGTGTGTGTGTGTGTGTGTGTGTGTGTGTGTGTGTGTGTGTGTATTCTATTCTATATAAACTATAAAATTTTTTTTTTAATACAATTAAATGTAGATCTAACATAGATTAAACGCTGCGATGTGCAACTGCAAATTATTTCCAAATGTATTAGAAATATTATATTCTTTTAATTTCTACTTGCAAATCTGATAGCTTTTCATATTTTATTAAGCTGTAATTTATAATTATAAATTTACATAATAATCTGTAACTTGTAATTACGTGTCTAAATATCAATAATGCGTGATTTCTAATTAACGATTGGCACATTAATAATTTGTAATTATTCGGTGATTAATATTACGTTTCTATTAGAAGCGCATAACACATACTAGCCATTTTAACATGCGTAGCGCAAACTATATTGACGGAAAGCATAATGCGAACCATTAACTTAATTAGATTTGTTATTATTATATTATGTATTTCCCTAATGCGTATTATGGAATATTTAATTAGAATTTTTATTACCATATTTTCTAATATTAATGCATATATATAATTATATAATTATAGTACCCCATAAAATTAAATTGTTGCCTTTATATTCGTACTTATTGTAAACATACTATATTTAATCAGAAATTGCATATTTTATCGGGTTTGATAGGGATTCATCCTGGAAGGAGAGAAACTGTCTTAGAATATTCTTAGTACTTTAACTTAGACAGTTACTGTCGGTGATCGGAAAATGCGATGTCGTATCCTCTGCAATTTTTGATAGAGTAAGTTTCTATCAAGGATAAATAAAAGAGCGCTTGTCAAGAAGACAGGCGTTTATCTTTCAAGAAGATCGAAGAAAATCGCATAGGCGAAGCAAACAGCGTCCGCGAAAATAAAAAATGTATCAGCTAAGGAACTAAAAGTAGCATCGGGATAGCGGAGATGGGAGAAGAAATACATTTCTCTTGTCTTTCCTATTCTGGAAAATTCGCAACATCCATCGTCTTATCGTCTCCGCGGTTACGTGAACTCCTCGCGTTCTGGGACTTCGCTCGCAGAGGAATTTTATCTGACAACTACTTTGGCGAATGGCAAAAGAGAGGGAAAGTCGGGAGCGCAGAAAACTGGTAAGATAGGGAAAGAAACAAGCCAAAGGAGAAAGAGGAGGAGGAGGAAGAAAAAGAGAAAAAGCGAAAGAAGTAGTCAGGAAAAAGAAAGGTAGCGGACGGTGAAGTTCGAAATGTGACGCGGAACGTGCGACAAGCTGCGTGTCGACTTCGGGTATGGCTCAACTCTTGTCCTTCCTCCTTTCTTCTTCCCTTCGCCTTTTGTTGCGCTCGAGATGCAAGAGCTGCTCTAGCAAGCGCGATCTCGTTAACGGGATATGCGCCGTGCGCCGTTCGCCGCGTCATGCAACGTCCCGCCTTCTGGTTTCCAGTGAGATCAAAGTGAGTTACGAGCCTGTCGTGACGAACAAACGGAGAAGCTTTTCGAAGATTCTAGTCGTGGTATTCGCTTAATTGTATACTCTACTTGTACGTTTCTGTATGCAAGGGCCCAAGCGTCGCCCAAGGCGCAAACCGATTTATCGCAAAATTGTATTCGCCGCCGCGACCAAAATTACTATATCGTCGCCGATAGCAATCTGCGAGTGATTTGCGATAATTATCAGCCACTTCGTCGCGATTATAAATCGCTTTCTATCCTGAAATCTGAAGCCGACGCTTCTTGCTATTAGAAGGAATACTTTAAGGAGGCTCTCTAACTTATATAAGTCGAGAGGAATGACTTTTCTTATCTTTCAACATGAGAGTACAAAGGATGCAAAATGCCATTGCCATCTTCTAAAAAATAAATAATAAATAAAATTTAAACATTAAAAATATAATTTGTTATTAAAAAATATTTTCTTCACACTAAAGATAAATATTTATATGGAAAATATTTTTAAAAAATTGTAATATTTATATAAATTTAATTTAGATTAATTTGATAATTTTGATGGAAATGATATTGTCATTTGGAGTATAATGTCACATTTGATGAGAATTGAGTAATTTTATACTCTTACACAAAAATGATACGGTGAAATTTTTTTTTTAATTCTAAAATGTTTTTTAAATTCCATTCTGTTATATCCATATAATTTTTTAAAATTAAATTATTTAAAATTCTCTAAGAATTTAAGTTATTTTAGAAAATTATTTAAAGAAAACTATATAGTAAAAAAAATCTGAAAAAAATTCAGGAATGGTTACATACAAACTTATTCTCAATATTTGATCAAATCTTATTATATAAAAAGATTGGAAAATCTCCTTAATCTTCTGACATATTGGATGTATATATAATCAGATATATAATCGAGACTTGTCTTTCCCGTTATAGATTTTCTTGAAACATTTAACGCTCAGAAATATAAAAATTATACAGTATATAATAATCGCCAATATATAAGATAAAACACATAAAATATTTGTATTCCAAAACGAGATATAAAAGCGTCTCTGTTAAATGTAAAATGAGATCAAGAATATAAAATTGTCAGATATTTATAAATATAGTATAAATGCAAAAAATAGACGAATAAAAATTCTAAATTTTGACAACATTTAAAATCGCGAATTTTTGTCGGAATATAAATTCAAGTTCCATATACAGAATCAAGTAGTAAATAAAATTGAGAAAAATAAATAAAAATCTCCAAATGTAAATAAATTCGTCCAATATTAGTTAGACAGTAATTAAAATAAATATAACTTATCTTTACATTAATCTTATTAGAATTTACGATTTTCATAATATATCTATAAAAGATGTCGAGTATTCATCGATACAAGTTGTCGAATTTTCTTCCGACATACGGCCTTTATGACACTCAAAAGTAATCACGGCGGAACGCGCGTTTCCTTAAATTTGCTAATAAGATAAGGCAGCAGCGACGTGGAGAAAAAGGCGACAAATAGCGAGAGGAGAAACGTAATAAAAAGATAGGAGGCTCCGCGAAAGCACAAGCGAGATAACTAGGACAACGTGTTTATATGCTGTAAATTCATCACTCGAGATCGTCTATGTCGTTGTCGTCGTCGTTGTCGTCGTCGTTGTCGTCGTCACGTTGCTTCGCTAAGCAGAAACACACTCGAACGTATATTCGCATCGTACAAGTATCTACAAGCATTTCGTCGAGCGACGAAGCCGCTTCGACTCGTTGCAGTCGTGTCGTCGGCCGGGAATCACGCGAAGCCTCCGTTAAAATTCGATCAGATAATCTTATTCGCGTTACGATTAGAACGATCAAATTCGTCTTCGACCACTGGCGTTTTCTCTCCTCTGAAGCGACAACCACAAATTTACCGCCGGATGTCAACATCGATGCGAGGGCATAAATTTCCAACTAATCAACATCATTTCATAAGAACGAGCTCTATCTAGATTGTGAGAATAGTCGCGCTAGGGTTCTGATCCGAATCGGATGTAAGTCGCATGTAAGTCGAATAACTTTTCTAGAAAATCGTGCGTTTATATTCGTGAATATAAAGACGAAAACATGTTTGCATATCCGATTTGTTGATCACCACCGTTAAGTATGTCAACGACCGAAACGATGGATAAGACAATTACTCTCTAAATTTCTTGGAGTGAAATCTTACTAGAAAAAAAGTTAAAACACTGCCACTATTAAAAAAAAAAGTGAAAAATTTGCACTCTTGAATAAGAGTAGCAAATTTTTATTCATTTTTGAAGTGAGATTTCTCACTTTCGGAGATTCATCCCAAAAAAGAAGTGAGATTTCTTTCCTTTAGAATGAATCTCACTCCAAGAAATTTAAAGTTCGATAGTGATGGGATTTGATTATTAGTTTCAAAGACTTCTAAATCTATTTGCCGGTCTATCCGCGTAATCAATTTTATTTCCAATATTGTCAATTTTAAAATATGTACGATTCACGTTTTTTTAATCCAATATTTCTTTCGAAAAGAGTAACTTTTACGTAAAAATTATAACAGACAAATATTTTCGGAGTTATTTGAGATATCAAACAGCGATTGCAGATATTTCCATGTTTTCATACAACAATCTAAAAGCAAATATTGAAGGCGAAGTTTACTTAATTTATAATCAAGTAAATATGAAAAAAACATTTGCGAATTGCGTTCACGATATGAAGTTGATAATCAAAGATTCATATCCTCGAGCAATTGTATCGACAACGAATAATCTTCAAACATCTATCTGACAATGATTTTAATATGATGGCCTAATAATTTTGATTAAAAATTCATTAAGTTTTGTGACAATGAATTTCAAAATACGTATTCAAAAAAGAAAATTTTAGTGTCAAGTATTAATTTCATTGATATCTAAATGAAAATTGAGTGGTTCTTTGTTATAAGTTTCTGTTTTTATTAATTTACTATTTTTCTTTAAACATTTACTTACAGACAAAAATTACACGTACTTTTTAACAAAATTAAAACATTATGAAAAAATGACAAATTTTTCTATATTGTATTTGAAAGTAATATAAATAGTTTGGAGACTATTTAAAACATGCAGCAAGTATTATTTCAATAAGAAGTAAATGTTTTTAGAAGTAGAATGTTTAAAAAAAAACCATTAAAATAAAATAAGAAAATTTAAATTAAAATTATATCATTAAATGCCAAATTGATTTTATTAAATTGTTATATGTATATTGTTGTATGTATATTATATATATATATATATATATATATATATATAATATATCTTATATCTAACATTCATTATTCATTATTTTTTATATGTAAAGTATAAGTTTCTAACTGCAATCACTTTTTACAGAGATTATACAGCTTTAAAAAAAAGGAAATTTTTAGTTCGTACTGTAGAATACTATATGAGTAGAATGAAATGTTCGAATTAACGATAAGTATAATGAATGACTGCGCCTTCAAAGTATTTATCACTCGAGAGAGCGTGTATCTTGAAAAAGGTTGGAAACCACTGATCCGCGCGCGCGAAATCGTATCGATCGAACGCATTCTCCGAAGTGCGACGAAGGATTTACCGTCATTGGTGAGTCGCGAGGATCGTAGGACAATTTGTCCAGCACTTGCTCGTACATTCTAGTGCGCCGAGTTTCTCTCGGATGCAGCGGACTTTCGCGCATAATAGTTTTCCAGGAACGTATACACCGGAAGTTCGTCCGTGAGACTCTACTCTAAGTTCCTCTCCTCTCCTCTCTTTCGTTCTATCTTTCTCTGTCTCTACTCCCTAACAACTATTTGCTTTCCAGGTGACCTTAATCTAGGAAATGGTCACTAAGAGACGTTCTCTCTACAAATGCAGCCAGAGAAGAGACATGGCTGGAATGAAGGCGAGAAACACAGACAGAGAAATAGAGACAGAAAGGAGATCGCAGAGAGAGAGAGAGAGAGAGGGGGGGGGAGGGAGGGAGGGGGGGAGGGAGGGGAAAGAGGGGAGAAAGGGGGAAGAGGGGGGGGGGGGAGAGGGGGGGGGGGGGGGGGGGGGGGGGGGGGGGGGGGGGGGGGAGGGAGAGGAAAGATGAGAGAAATGGATGATACCGGCTGAAGATGAAAGGTGTGGAAATATTTTGCTTATATCGTTGTCCTGAGTGGTGTACATACGCGCGCATATCCTTTTGTCAACATACGCGAGGCTGAGTAACCGCGATCCTTGAAATAAGTCCACGTACGTGCAAAGTTACAAGTGGCTAAGAGATCGGAAATGCAATATGTTTCCTCTTTCTGCTAAAATGTACGCGCCAAGTATCCGCTGCAGATGGTTTATCTTACATCGTACTGTGATTTCATCGAGATTCGCATGTTTTCGAAGAAAAATATATAAAAATCGATCTGCACATAGATATCGAGCATACAATGCTTCAAATATATCCGAAAAGAGATCCTTCCCTCTTAAATAAACTTATTTAAATTCTAGAATGATATCAATGTTAAGTAATACATCGATATTAAGGTTATTTCCCTCAGAAGTACTATTTAAAATTGCAACGTCAAAAGCGAGAAAGCATACAATAAAAATTCTTGCGAATTACATTTGAACAGAAATATTTTTCAATAAAACAACATTTACAACAATTGATAGAATAGATTGAGAGAAAATATATCAAAAACTTTGAGAAAAATTTATTTCTATATACTATTAATTTGACAATTTATCATAGCTGCAATCTATAACTTATTTTATCTTTAGTTATGCATAATTCATTTTTAGATATGATTATTTATTAATTAATAAGAAATAAAAGGAGAATTATCGATATTTTTACAAGTCAGTATTTTTATCGATTGTATTATTTTATTGATATACATTTCATATTATTATATTTTGCAAACATTTTTGTTGTGTATTTTCTCGTTTTTGATGTCACAATCTGAGATAGAGAATAGAAGTCTTAACCTTAAGTGATATTGCTATTGACGTATAGATATATGTAAATTTTACACATAAGGATATATAAGCTCTTAGTGGATGTTTTCCATTTAGTGACACAAAGTGACATAAATGTTGTTCTATCTTTCTTTGCATTTCATGAGTAACAAAGGCAGAACGATACTTGTCTCGACTTGTGTCACTAAATGGAACACAATGTAACACAAGATTTTTGTACATTCCACATTTTTAATTATAAAATATTTGTAATCTACATTTTTGTAAAACAAACAACAATTATTAAAAAGGAAAGAAAAAAATAATCATATTATCAATTTTGATATGATATGAAATATGTAATCCAATATCTCCTCATAACACTTACGTAACTTGCCAATAAAAAATATAACACAAAAATATTAAAACATATAATATCCACTGATCACCAGGGGTGATATGCTGCTCTAATCTAAACTGACTAATTATATAACGAACTAAATTTTTAAAAATTTATCCCCGGTTATTCTAGCTTTTAGCCATAGTAGATTGAACGTCCTGATGACCACTGAAGACATAATTTAACCTCGCTCACTTGAACGTAAAATTACGTTACGATAGCATCTAGAGTTATAATATAACTTGTATTTCTTCTGAATATCTTAGTTTAAAAACTGAAGTATGAAATTAAACTGTGTTGAAGTATTTTTGTACTAAAGACGCATCGCGCAAAACCTGATTGTCAGACAGAAAGGTGCATGAAATAAACGAAGAAATAACGTGCGATAACGTATTTTCACGCTTGTCGGCGAATGTGCAAATAGCGTGAAATTGACAGTCGGATGCTCTCCGTGGGGACGGAAATATGCGCTATCTCAAAACTCGAGGATACAACGGCATGTCTAGCGCGACGAGTTTCACAGAGAGGAGAAAGAATAAAACCGCGCGACTATTCTCGTGGAAATTCGTCATAGCCGCGAAAAGACGGAATTCATAACGACCATCGTCGCCGTTCCTGTCGTCGTCATCGTCGTCGTCGTCGTCGTCGTTGTCGTCGTCGTTGTCGTTGTCGTCGTCGTCGCTGTCCTTAGTCGTCGTCGTCGTTGGTATCACCGTCATTGTCTTCCCGCCAGCACAAAACGTCGTTCAACACGAAGGTTTCTTACCTCCTTGCCGGGAGCTGAAGGCGCCGGTGCTTCCTGCGATGATTAGAAGCAGCAGCGGGCTTAATAAGACTCTCAAGGAAAGCGGCATCTTTCCTATACTCCTCTACCGGCGCTTGCGCGACACGGGCTCCTCTTAGCCGACTTCCCTCATCACAGCCTCCCTGTAAGAATAAAAGATAAGGAGTAAGACACGACGGGCTCGGTTTCGTCAACATAAATGAGTCTCGCAAAGGTCGATTTCCCGTCAGACGAATGACGGGCCATCGAACTGCGGCAGACGCCACATTTGTCGGGTGATTTCCAGGATATTTCTGACACTCGTTATGTTATGATAAATATATCTCGGAACTAGAACGACCAATGTCATTAGCGTAGTAGCTTAGTAGTAAAAAAAGTATCCCATAACTGAACATGGCATTTATATCCGCAGTGTGATAATGGTTAATCGATAAAACATCTGAGATATCAGACGTAGACAGATCTATCCCTTTTTCACCAGCAAACGTCTGCATGCAAAGTCACATTTTGAATAGACATCAACCCGAGACCTGAGTTCAGCCGCGAAGCGGAACGATTCGTTCTTTCGCTCGGAAATGGCCAGCGGCCCGTGTTTGGCGTTGAATGGTACAACGAGAGAACACTGAGTTATCTTTCCCACCGTGTTTCCTCTGGTTTACTTATTTTTCGCCCATTCTTACGTTGGCCGCAAACAGCGGGAGAATACGAGAATGAAATAGAAAGCGGGATGAGACAGGACGAGACGTCGAGAGACAGGGGACGCGGACGACCCCCGGGGCGCGTTGGGTTTCCATTATGCTAAACCGCAAATGGAGTCCTGCGATCGAGTGTCTCTCCGTGGCCGCCCCCGGAGGCGCACAATGGCGCTGGTATAAGGCTCCTAAGGTGTAATGTTACGTAGAAATTAAATTCGCCCGTATTCTCTCGTGATGCACGCGCACGAGACGTCCGCGCCGTCTCCTCTCGCCCGCAGATCTCGCTGACACGTTGTATCCCCGTCATCGCGAATTCGTCATCGCCGTCGTCTCGCAGCGTTGTGACGAAAGTACCAGCCAACGTGACACTCGAGCTTTTTATGTGGCGACGCATTTGCGGCGATGACTTTTGCGGTTCTCGAAAAACAGCTCTCGCATATGACACGACGGTGAATCGCTGGGGATATGTGATGGATATGTGTGCTCAATTTATGTAAAAATTAGGACATTCGACATGTATTTTACACCGAAAGAAAAGTGTTTGGTATTTGTGATTATAATTACATAACATACAGTAAAATAATTATAATTAGGAACTCCAATTTATAGTTATTACTATTATTATGTTAGTAATAATAATTATACTTTTATCAAAAAAATATATATATACACTGAAAAAAAAAAAAAATTTTAATAGATATTTGTACAAATAGTTCTAAGGAAACATTTACTAAATGTAAACATATATTTATTTATACAAAAACCATTAATATTTTTTTATTGAATAAATATTTGTTTATTGTAAGTATTTATTTTTTTAGTATTATTCAAAGAAATGTATTAAGAGTTAGTGAATTTTTTTCAGTATAATTGCTCGAAAATGATTATAAATTATATGATTATAAATTATAGTTGAATTATGGTAATTGCAATCATTTCTCTCTCAGTACATGTATGTAAACGAGAATTCTTCGACAAATTTAAAATTTATTATTGGAAATTTAAGAATAATAGCCCATTAAGATATTTTAATATGAAAGATGAAAATTTAATATCAAAAAATTTAATTAAAAATTAAGATTAAATAAAGATTTAATCTTAATTAAGCATGGTATAATATCGTATATAATATTTTTCTGTATGCCTTTCTGGAGATTTTCTACGTAGGCAGTTTTGTTAAGGAAAACGCGACGTATGCACAACCGACGAATATTGGCGTTCGAGGTTTTCCACGACGCAGCTTTTCCTCTCAAGGACTCGATTACAGGCGAACAATTTTATTTGGATACCACGAGCTTTTTCATGTCAAGTTTTTCTTTTTTGTCATGGCTACCAACGGTTACTGCAACTTGTTATATCGCGCGGTGCTTTCACGACATCGCTTTCACCGTGGAATTTAAAGATCTTTTTAGTTCTCTTCGCAACTTATAAGCGTTTCATCGATTCCGAGACGTTAGATTTGCAGCTTTGATGCAAGACGATATCAAAATACGCTCCATATTTTACTTCGCTTTAAAAGATCAAGTAGCGTGTAAATATCCAAATGCTATAGGAATGTCAAAAGCATAAGTAATCTTCCGGCAATTAAAGCAAATATTTTATGTAGAATGATTGACGATGCACTAATTGTACATCAATGGAAAAATTATTATTTATTTTGCATTATATTATTCTTATATAAAAAATATCACTGAATGTATGTCTAGAGAAAGAAAGAGAGAGAAAAAGAAAGAGAGAATAGATAGTCTGAATAATGTCTGAAGTCAGACAGGGATCGTTTTCCGAGTAAGTAATTCTGACATTCGAAGCGCGACATAAATTATTTTCTTACTAACTAATGCAGCGAATAATTAAGACGATAATAAAGTCCAATTAAAATTTGAGATAACATCTGCCAGAACTACAAGCGGGAAACTGACGGTAGAACTTGGAAATGGAAAGCTAATTTCATTTCAGAGAGCTGATCTCGCTGTCGTAATATTTTCACGGAAAAAAAAAGATTTTTATGGCTTCGAAGCACAATGAGTTTAAACCGCAACTCGTGACAAGTCATTACCATTGCATTTTCTGCTTTTCCCCCAACATTATACATTATAAATGAACATGAAAATTACCTCATTGCTTTTCATTGTCATCCAACAAATAAGATGACATAATCAAGATTAAAAAAAGATCTCCATATTTATCATGTCTATGAATATAAAAAAAGGAACAAAAAATAAAATTCAACCTGATATAATGCAAATAGAAGTGTATCGCTCACTTGCTTCAATTGTGACACAAGAAATTAAGTTGCTCAGAAAAAACTGTTTTCCAACTTGACAGAAAATTATTGACATTGAATTAAACATAACATCAGCAAAAAGAACATATCCTGTGAACATGTTGGTTAATTATCTTTGTTCTATTTATTATTTTCACAATCCTTAAAAGTTGATTATTTTTGAATTATGATTTTAACTATTTTTCATAAAATGTCAAGTTAGTTCATTTTTCATAATTAATAAGATAATAATTATTTACTCTTTACATTTTTTAGAGTGATATGTCACTCAAAGAATGAAAATTAAATCAGTCTTGAAAAAAAGTGGTTCAATTTTCAATCTTTGAATGACATTTCAGAGTAACAATTCACTCTAAAAGTTTTAGAGAGTAACTCATTCATAATAATAAAATCACGGTTTTCCAAGTTGTGTTTTAAACACAATATATAAAAATTGGAACAATATATAAAAATTTCTATTATTTCCTTGAATGCATATATCAAATATTAATTTCGCGTTCCCAAATATATCTTTAAATAAAAAATTTAATTTTTCTCTTATAACGTTAGATATAATGTCAATTGAAAAACATTTAACTATGATAAAAAAACTTATGATTAATTCATCTATCGTGAAAGATAGATGGGAAGATGTTAAAAAAGTGCTATGCAAAATATTTGAATCTATCGAATACCCGATAAAAGCGCACATCAGAAAATCGCCGAAGCTTCATCTATTTCACTAGATATTCTAACAGTTCCGATACATCCGACATTTTAAACGCTCAAACATCTTTTTCCTCTCGTTTTACGTGACAATACAGGTGGATTCTAGGATCTAGTCGGCTTCCAAACAACACTGGAGATTTACAATGTTGGTTCAACGTTTACCTGCAGCGTCGTATGTTTAGAAGACAAAGAATAACAGGTTGAGAAGGAAGAAAAGGGAGGCGAGAAAGACGGAAAGCGAGAGATAAGACCATCCAACAACATTGTTTCTTCCCACGGAACATCCTTGTCGTTTTAAAGCCAGCTTCACAGCGCAGGGAAGCTTCCGCTTTGACGGTTTCCTTATTGATCGCACAAATTGTATTCCTCGAACCTAAGGGATTGCAATATTGGCGCGACGCGATTGCGATGATATTGTCGAGGACGATGCGCGAAATTGGAAACGGAGAACCAGAGGAATTCGTGAGAGCGAAAAGAGTGTTTAAATAAACTCTTGTAGCAACGCATCCTTCGCCGAATAATGAAATAACACTTCACCGTGTTATTTTTTTCTTATGATAACTTTTTCTTAGCAGGATAAATCGAAATATATTATTTGAAACATGATATATCTTTTATACAGAGTCATGTAAATGTCAAAGCTGTGGAGAATAAAAATACAGATACGCTTTCTACTTTAAAGTCATGAGATCTACCGTTTTTTTTCGAAATTTTTCTTTTCGAAAGCTGCCTAATACTGAGTATTATTCGCTCAGGAAGAATCTCAATTTGTCCAGTGCGAACTTTCTATAAGGTCACAGTATGAAATAGCACGCTGGCGTCTTAAAAATCGAAGAAAATTCACGCGCAATCGATATGCTGCCACGCTCACCGGCTTGCGAGATGCAAATGGACTACTTTCACGTGTCATCGCTTATAAATCTCTCCTCTTCGAGCAGATTCTTGCTCGAATGCGGAACGGAGAGTAAACGATGAGTACGATGTCGAACGCAGTCGAAGGAAAACGAGGAACGGCAAAATGCGCGAAAAAAGATGAATAAAAAAAAAGAAAACAACGCACAACAGGAGCTCCATACGGACAAACAATATGGTCTTTATCCAGCGGAAAATTTTCACGATTCACAGTTATGGACATGTACGGAAGGACCTCTTCTTCTTTTGTCCCGTCTGGCAAAGGTACCGCGCGTCTCGAGATCGGCCATTTGCCAGACGAGATTGAAGATTTGCGCCGTTGGTTTGCCGGTTATTATCGCCCAAGCGTATACCTATAGATGAAGGGGAAAAAGAATCAAGATGTGAGGGGGTAGGATAAAAACTGGCGATGACGACGAAGTTGAGGTAAGAAAAAAAAGATAGTTCAAGAAGATGGAAAGATGAAGAAGAAAGAAAGAGGGAAGAAAGAGAGAATCGCACTGGTTTACCGTAGTAGATGATTCTCTCCTTCGTTGGGAAAAGGTAGAATTGAGAAAGAGAAGGAGTGAAATGGAGGGAAAGGACGACAATATTGTGACGCGAGACGCAAACTTGGTCGGAACTTTGATGGACGATCCGACGACGATGAAGCTGGACCGTCGTACTTCCATGAACTGGAAGAAGATATGATCGCGAAGCTTCCTTTCGAACTGAGTTGTGTGAACTTATATTTGGAGTATATGCTCAAGAAGGTGACTCTGCTTAGCCTCCAACTTCACTTGATGATATTTTCCATCATGTTTCATAAAAATAACATCTTCCTCTTGTGGAAGATAAGCGTGAGAAATCGAAAATCATAATGAAATCAATTTACATTAATTATGAAAAATAAACTATATATGGTTCAACGATGCTAAAACATTAAAATGGCAAATATGAATACAGCACTAATAAAATAAACAACTAATTAAAAATTAAAATATAAATCATTTAAGAGATGAAAGATTCTTATTAAAGAAATATTATAAAAAAAAACATATAATTGGAATAATATTAGTGACTATTCCTCTTGCAGCCATGTTTTGTGACATTCCTTTAACAAAGATCTTCCGTCTCTTAAATAATTTATATTTTTATTTCTAACTAATTAATTGTTTATTATTTTATTTGCCAGCGCTGCAATCATACTTCTATTAAATAATTTATATTTTTAATTGAATAATTGTTTATTATCTCATTCACGCATTAAACATAAATTTCCGCGTTGTATTTGCCACTTTTTTAACGTTTTGAGTACAAAACGCGCCTATAAAAATAAAAAACTGATTAACATTTCATAATAACGCTGTAAATGCCCTTAATTCTGTGTTTAGATTTAAATCATGTCAATCCGGGACACAATAAAAAAAAGATCATCTATACCGCAAGAAGTTACAATGGCGTATGGCTGCGTGGTATTCCAAAAAGATTAAAGCAAGGCGTATTTCATGACGCAAATTCTCGCGAGGTTAAAACGATTTAAAACTGTCGTGGGTCGCAATCGTCTCGATCGTGATTTCTCGCCTTCCAATCGTTATAACACGCGCGCATTCTCGTTCCCCGTAATTATCCCTCCTGTCGTTCCATCGCATGTATCGCCTGGATCCCGCGCAAATGAACGTACAATTTACCGCACGCGCTCCAGCGATCTCCTTTTTCTTTTTTACCATGTCGTTTTGCACTATGAGAATTTCTACGCCATTGACGCATCATAAGAACGATTTCTACCGCATCTCGTGTGATCTCCACACCAACCCCTATCTCTCGTCCCTCTTATTCGCCAGCGACGTAAGGTATGCGATTCTCCGCTACCGTGTGGAGCAATTACATCGTAAGAAACGTTAACTTAGTTTGTCAAGCAGTTAGCACGAGGGAAGGTAGTCTTACCTCCCTCGATGGTACGTGTACATCCCTGGCGATAACGGTACCGCGGGACGAAGAGATATCAAGTTATAGTTGGAAGCATCCCACTGCTCGTTCTATCCGCTCTATCCACCAATACCAAAAGCATACGCGTATAAAGGGACTGCGCCGCAGAGAGCCGCCAGAAATTCCTGGATCGACTGTGCAAATTGCGAGAGTCCGATACGACGGTAAACTCTTGCAACCCCTCCTGTAACCGTAGTAGGAAGATCCGATATCGGAGGATATAAACGACAAATTAATGTAACGATAATAATATAATCCTTTTGGCATCGAGAGAAAAAAATGATGCAATTACAATAAATTACAATTTATTAAAGTTATCTTTCATGTCAACAATATATTTTTTTGTAGAACGATAAATATATTTATTATTATTAACATTCTAGCAATAATTGTAAAAATGAAATTTCTAACCGTAATTATTTTACCATATATAATTTATAGTTACAAACACTTCTCTTGGTGTATTATGTCACAGTCAAAGTGTTAATTAGTAAACATACACTTACTATAGTCTGCTGTAATTAAGGTATACATTTACTATACGTAAGTATACATGGACTAGTAAGTGTACATATACATTTACTAAAATTAATACTTTAAGATATATATATATATATATATATATATATATACAGAAATAACGATTTTGCGAAACAATTAACAATTGAAATATCGAAAAATTTAGGTACATATAGAACTGAAAACAATTTTGTTGAATCATCAAATTAATTATGTAGAAAGCAATGCTGCAAAAAATTTCGATATCCTAGCAACCTGCAGCTTGCGCGTCTTACATAATTATTTTGATTTTTAAATCTGTATCTACATTATTAGATGTTTCAATAAAATTGTTCTTCCTATGTACATACACGTACATACTAAAATTGTTGAAGTATATATGTTATTACTATAAATACTTTACATCTAATCATTTAACAAGAAACATACTGATTTACAACACACCAAGGACGAACTGGATTATACTTACACGTGTAATCGTCACTAAAGCTTCACCCCAAACATTCCCCTGCATTCCTCCAGCTTCGAAACCGTGCTGACTCGGACAGAGAATTAACAGGCATATATCAGAAATCGGGTCATGCTCGTCGTCGCGAGAGCACTATAAAGTTCCTTGGATTCTGATGAACGAGGTACGAAACCAATTCCGCGCGGTAACCAATTATGTCGTAAGAAACGGCGTTCTCGAGCAAGTTACGGTAACGTCTCGCAAGGTATATCGAACTCCCGAGGTTCGGTTACAAACTCATTCTATTTGTAAGAAATGTTGTTGACCGGAACAACTGCGGAAAGCTTCCTACAGAAATCTATGTTGGAAGTGCAAAAGATGGCGGTGCAATGAGTCGGGACATTTAATAAATATATTTTTTTTGCAGGAATTCAGAAACACACAATCAAATTATTCTGCATTTTAAAAAATATCGGTGTGGATTTAACATCGTGCGCTATCTGAATAATTCTCATCATGTTGATGTTAATGTTAACATCAACGTGATGTGGATTTATCACCAAGTTTTAAATCTACACTGATGTTTATAACCACCAGAAAATTATATAGACACCGTCTAACATTAAATTCATGTATACCGATATTTTTTAGAGTGTAATTATTATCATTGTAATTGACATAGGGTGAGGTGAAATAATTTCATGGAATAATTATGAACGAAATAAGAATTGAATTCAATTTCAAGATTCAAGTTTAACTTTGATCTCTTGATTTTGCGGAGAGTATTAAAGGATATCATCAAACAAAAAAAAACTTAAAAAATCAAACTTAAAACTCAAATGTTAGACTTAAATTTTCTTTCGTTCAAAATTGTACTATGTCTGAAATTATATCTCCTTACATCTTCTCTTTTTCCAAGATTTAAAACAGAAATATATATTCCCCAATTATCGCGGATACGCGATAAATGCTGGACACGTGCGTAGTTAAGCGGAAACGCGCGAAAATCTGTACACGACTTCGCGAAAGGAGAATACGACCGACGATGGCGAGGGTGGTTTCGACACGGGGAGCTAAAGCGAAGTCTTCGAGGTGATGTTGGCGGCAGTGTGGTGAGGCGAATCGAACGAAGTCGTGCTAAGCAACTTAGATTAGTTGAATCGACTGGTCTCGGCTGGCGAACCGCCAGGCCAAATTGTCAAGAGAATTGCTCTCCAGGTCTTGCCGTTGCGTTCAGGAGGGTGTGCGCGCGCCATTTCCTCTTCTACTTTTCACCGATATGTTCTTTCATGCGCGGTGAAACAAAAGCAGGCCCGTTGACGTAGGCGGAAATCTAATTCGCGGAAATGGACGTCATTGATTCCTGCGGCTTGGATTCGCTCGCACGCTATGCCACGCCGCGTCGCGTGCACAAGGACGGAGATCTCGGTAGCTTAAGAAATTCTTTGCGATTTTGCGGGCACAACATGCTGCCTTGTACGTGCCCGCTGTCGCGCGCTGTCGTCGAATTGGACCACGATATATTCCTTGAGCAAGAAATCATTTCGTTTTATCGACAGATGCGTCAATATTGAGGCTGAAACGCGCGAAAAAATCAACTGCAACGTTGATGTATTTAACGATACATCCTCGAGGTATATAAAATTCACGGAAAATTGGATTTCGTAACGCTTTCTTGCAGCGTACAATTATTATATACTGATGTAAAATAGTCGACAATTTGGCAGCATTAAAGCATAATATTATGGTATTCTATAATAATATGTAACTCACGTAATGTAATTATTGCACGAAATATTGCAGGATATAATAGCATTGTGTTTACGGTATCAGTTTCTAGCGTTTATAATGAGAAAGTGATTATTGGATTCAACATAGAATCGAAACAATGAACGCATTAATGTTAAATCCGCTGCAATACGTATCGTTGCAAGACTAGCGTGATACCTTTATGAGAGAATCACATCAGCATTAACGTAATCTTATATATGAACATCGTAAATACTTATAAATAAATTCCTTCGCTGTTTTAAATTAAAAAAAAATAAATATTTCTAAATTAATGTTTGTTTAGATTCTTCTTGTAATAACAATCTTCTTTTCAGAATTTAAATTCATTTAAATATTTAAACCACAAGTACATTTAACAAAAAAAGTTTGGCTACAAAGTTATGTTTATCATATCATTAGTATAATATATATTTACAAAGAAAAAACAAATTCTGGAATCAATTAAATCTTCTTAAATAATAATTAATATTTGAAATAGTCACTTTTAAATTTGATGCGCTTCAGGAATGCAATGATAGCTGTATTTTTCCACGAATAAATTTTCTCAGGTAGTCAATAGAGTGTTCTTCAATTCTAACTGATGAAAATCTTTTGGTGATCTTCTTGAGATGTAACTGATACTCCAAAGTTTGTTTCCTTCAAACATTCTTCGTTTAAACATTATCCAGATTTGAGCTGACGTTATTTTAATATCAAAATAACATTAAACAAATAATGTCAGCTTGCTGCTGGATAATGATTTGATAAATACAAAACTTTATGGCTAAACTTTTTTCTTATCCTGTATATTACACTTATATTCTATATTTTATTTTATCTACATATATTTTATCTTACATTCTATTTTTTATTCTATCAAATAAAAACGTAAAATCTTGTTTGACTAGATCGTCCCATATAAAATCAAAATTAAACGATCTTTCCGTTCAGTATCAATTTGAAATATTGAAAATACGACAATCTAAGAATCAACAACTCGACTCGTTGACATTTCGGTTGTCGAGTCGTTGAATATCGTCGGTGGTAAAAATGATGGTTGGCTGCTTTGGAAGCAAACCGGCCGATTCAGGCGCGCGCGAGTGCTCAGCTAACCGCTCGTCAAAGGCGCTTTTATCTAGATCCTTTATTTCCGTCCCGATCGAAGTTGTATGGGTACGGCACGCCAATTCGTTTTATTGGATTCCGCGTAAGGGCGGCGCCGTTTTTCCGAGTTACCGGGCGGTGAAGAAACCCCAGGCGCGTCCTCATCCATCATCCGTCTGCGCGGTACGCCGAGTCATTTAACAAACGTCTCTTCGGGATCGCATATTGCACCGTCCGTTTGCTCGTCTGGACGCCGTTGGCATTTCCGTGTTCGCCAGGTTTGACCGCAATGTCGTGTCAATCAGCTCGTCTAATCGCACAGAGCGCACGCACGATTACGAAATACATAAGTCGTAATTGTGTGCGCAAATCCGAGAAAGAGAGGAATGACTCATCGTGTAAAATCAAACCATAAAAATGTGAAACACAAAATGTTTCTCGAGATCTTTTTTAAGAGAAGTATACATTTCGAAGATAATAAGCGGCTTATAATATAATTTTTTTTTCTTAAACTTGAATTATGATATTAAGGAAATATTGTAGAAAAAGAACAATTTTGCCAAATATCTAAAAATTTAGATACATACAGATCTGAAAATAATTTTATTAGATCATCAAAAAATTATGTAAAAAGCATAATAATGCTGCGAAAATTTGACATTCTAGTTATCAACTTGAACGACCTATATAATTATTTTTATAGTCTAACATAATTATTTTCAGATCTGTATTTAAATTAAATTTTTATATATGAACTTCAGCGAAATCTTTCTTTACGCGTAGAGTTCTATATTTGTTAATACTTGATATAATTCTTATAATTCTTCCGAATAGAATATATATATATTTAGATACGTCTCTGTCTGTCTTTTTGTTAGAGTAATATTGAAATTTTATTGCCACAAATGAAATATCTTTATGACTCTCATTTTGGATAATTAAAATCTTATTACTATTATATGCTTGCCAAGTTCAGAATATCACCATCATTCCTTAACTATGTTATGTATGCAGATGTTACGCTTATACAATTTTAACTTCGCGTTTTATAAATGGAACAGAATATTCTCTCCCCATGCAATTTCCCAAACTTGATAAAACTTTATAAAACTAATGGAATAGCTGCCCTCATATCGCCATATACCGACGTCATAACTCGTTCAACTATAAGATAAACGAACTAGTGAGTTCGGCTGCCAGTCAAGCGCCTTTCGTGCTCCTGCACGTTCGTAGTAATAATAAAAACGGCGGTCGAATTTGTCAGGGAGCGACGCGAGAGAGTGGCTCATATTGATCAAATGCTGTGCTAGTTTCCGCGCACGATCGATAGCGAAAGCTACTCACTGGCTTCCAGTACAGAGGCAAGGTCCTCCATTATTTCTGCGTGTTTAACAAATCACGAATCGCTTTTGTCCTTATCATATTGCATCGTAATCATCATCGTCCTCATCCTCGTCATCTGGCTTTGCTCTGCAATGTTAATATTGTCTTTGAAAACTTAAATCGGTAGACTCGGAGATGCAGCCAGTTGGTTTCTATCGTGACATTATCTCTCATCCTTGATTGAAAAGTGGAAATTTCGTCAAGGATCAATTAAATTCACGAAAAATTCTCCATGTGCGAGGAACTCGAAGGCGGTTGTTACCATTTTAAATGCCAATTACATTTTACAGGTTTGAATTAATCGCAAGTCGCAAGCCGCAAGCTTCTTATAATCCTTTAAGAATACATGTACTCTTTTTGAGATCATAAAACTTCTAATCATTAATTAAAATTTTATGTTTATAAAATTAATTATTAATAAGAATTGGACAAAAAGCACATTGTAGAAAATTTATTAATTTTATTATTATTTATTTCATTAAATACTTACATTTAATGTATGTAAAAATTATAGTCTCTCCTTTCGTCCCTGGATTATTATTTTTTCTTAAAAATTATTTAAGAAAAGTATATATTAATAAAAAATATATGTATGCATTATTTCTTGCGATTAAAATATCGTAGTTGCGTCCATAAGAAGTGTCTGAAGTGTCAATTTTTCAATTGGCTGTTGCAAACTTATGATGGACTTGCGACTAATGTAGAATCAGATTAACATGAACAATCGCAAGATTTTACACGGCCAGAACATTCACCCTCACTTATATGAAAGAACCGCCCTTTTCCCTATAAAATTAGACTGTTGGTATGGGAACGCCAAGATTAATTGCAGCAACGTCTTAACGGTCGTTACCGTCCTATCGAGAAGGCAAAAAAAAGGTCGATCTCTCGACTGACTTATCACGAACCGCATCTAATGTTATTAATGACTCAGCGATCGATCGACGTCGTCGATAATTAAGAAGGTTTAATCTAGACATTTTCGAGGAAGTAGCGTTCGCTGTATTCCGGATATTGAAGACTGACCGGAAAAGACGATTTTATCGATAGTTACATTTTTCCGTCGTAAGAAGCCTCAGAAGTGAGGTTTAAGTTTTTTTTTGTGCTGACATCAGAGAATGGTTCGTTAAATAAAATGATTCATTATTACGTCAATTTTTTTAATTAATAAATATCAAAAATATTGAAGGTATTATTGCAGAAAACTAGCGAGATAAGCGTCATTAATTATTACCAAGAGATATTTTATAACAAAATTTTATTGAAAAAGCCATTTGCGGAATATATGATATATTGCGCATGTGGACGTTTAAATAAGCAAAAAGTTCAGCATGATCGTCGCGCGGTTGCAGATGTCACTATCTATTATTTATGTGTGCACATGTGCGATAAAGAATTCATGGCGACGATGGTCCTTTCCTGCCGTATTCCCATCCTTCCCTTGACATCGTGGTCCTCTCAACAGCATATTATTCGCCGACGTTTCCAATGTGTTCCGCGTATCCCGGATGTTCTAAACTTCTTACCAATTCCCGCGATGCATCTGAACGGATGGCGATTTGGCCGATGCGATAATCGAAGATCGATCGTCCGACAGTCAAATACGACCCGAGTAAAGACTCGGGTTCGTTTGCGAGTCCCATTAATTCTCACCACCTTCCTAGCGACGTATCGGCGATTCCGACCGACAATTATCTTACGGTCTGACTTCCGTCATTAACGATCTCCGATTTCTTGCACGGACGCATGGTCATCAACAACTACTCTAGTAATACGGACACTGTCTCGGAAACTGATACCAGTTGTCCAAGACGAATGGACATTGGCGTGGAAGGTAGCTTTATCGGCCGACTCGAAATCCTTATCTGTCCAGAAGGTTAATCTCAGTGAATCCCTTTCGCAAGGTATTATCTCCTTTAGGTTCAGATCTTACCTAGCATTTCCAACGGCGCGACGTTACGCCCGTTATAACGACAATGACAGCAGTGGCGACGACAACAACGACGACAACGGCGACGATGACGTCGGCACGACCATTGATTTCGTTGCCACAGGCGTCGTCGGGAACTTTTCGATTTCTCAATAAATCTCGATGCTGCTCGTTTTCGCCCATTTTTCCATTTTCCGCTTTTCCCGAAACGTCAAATCTTTCATTGAGAGAGAAGTTTTTGATATTTATGGTTATAATTGCATGATAAAATTATCAGAATTAGAAGTTTCATTTTTATAATTATTACTATTATAATTTAGTAGTAATAATAATAATAATAATATTTAGAGTTTTATATACCAAAACGAATATTTTTGGAGGCAACATATATTCATTTTAGTAATGAAAGCTGCATTAATCTGAGCTGAATCTTAGTGCTTAAATAATATTTCTGTGAATTTATATATATAATATATTATATATACGTATCTATGTATCTCCAGTTCTGCAAACAGCGTGCCAAAATAATTTTCGGTCTTGAAACGCAATCCTAAACTGAAATTAGGATAGTAATATTACTACCTTACAACCAAATTGAGAATTTAATGATATTGATGCTAATAAATATCTTAACTGTAAATATAATTATTATTATTAACATATATTACAAAAATAATAACTATAAAAATTCCTAACCATAATATTTAAAGTCACAAGTATTAAAAATTTTTCTTTCAGTATTCCATTTCCAGATTTATTCGTCGATCTCTTTATCTTATCTTCTTTTTTCTTTTCGTCTTTTTTTATTAATATTTTTCTCTTTTCTTTTATTAGATTTTTATATTTCTCTATTATTATTTTTTCAAAAAATTCAGAGAGAGAGAGAGAGAGAGAGAGAGAGAGAAAGGGATAACAATGTAGATAATTTTACTCTAGTTGTAAGAATGCTAATTACACCTAATTGCGTTCCGATGTTGGCTTAGTTGATCGTAAACTAATCTCTTATAGGATACAACAATTGGCACGATCGATATCAGCACGGATATTGTTTTAGGAAACTCTAGCTCTTTGTCTTACAGCTTCCTCTTGCACTTAGACGTGAACACGTCTATGGTAAAACGTCTATGGTTACTTTCCATCGATGGCAATAATCATAAAAAATTTCGCAAAATGTTCGCGAAACTCGATTTTTAGAAATCGTCGCGATGGAATTGTGAACTCAGATTTTTCGCTATAAGCGTTACAAGCCGATAGAATATGAAACTGGGAGTAAAGCCGATACGTAACGAGATCCATAAATCGTCCTTTGAGTCAATTATATTCAAGCGGCGCCGTAATAGAAGCAACGGAAGTTAGATAACACATAGTTGGCTATTTTAAAACACTACTCCTAAATATATTAGACAATTCAATGTTTTTTTTCGAAGAAATCTATGGTTCCAAATCCCGCGCGAACAATTCGCGAGTATATACCGATCTGCCGATGGCGGAATTAAAGTTCCCGATGCTGCCGTGAGACTATGGAAAAAACCGTCGCACAAATATCCCCCACGAGCCCGTTGTAAATTGGGACATCGCACTCTTTCGCCGCTCCAATCTACAAAGCTCCGATTTGTTGGCGTAGGCGTAAGCTGATTTCGACGTCTGGCTCGTCGAGCACGGGATTCAGCTACTATCGTCCTTGGCGTTCTTGCTCGTACCTCGGTTTGCGGATTGGAATACGCTCCGAGCTGATACGACGTCCGATTCGAATTACGATCCGCGACTGTTCGAATGTTACCGGGCAAACGGACCCCTGGCTCGCCCTCGTAAAATCATATCTCACGATCGATCCGCAACATGCATCCGCTGCACCACATATTCGGTGGATCGGTAGCAATGGGGACAATGCTCGCGGAGAAAAAAGCTTCCGGATCAATAGCAAGAGCTATTAATATCAGAGAAACAACGTCCAGGACATTTATCGCCATACTTATTTATAGATCTAATAAAAGCTTTTACGCTCTACATATTGATTTTTTGTATTATATTGAAAAAAAAATAAAGCTGGAACCGTTCCATAATAAAAATGAAACTTCGAAAATTTTCATTGTCGCAGACCGGTTATATTTAATACATTGCAATATATTTGCAATATATTTAATATCATGCATTTTTAAAGAAACGGTCGCATCAACAAAACATCAAACTTTTATATATTAAAAAAAGCTGCATCCATTAAAACAGTTCTGTTAAAATAGATCGTTTCAGCTTATATCAAATTGTGGAAGTCAAGACAGAATCAAATGTTCTAATTAACTTTTTAATTTAATTAGACAGACGTGTAAAATTAGAAAACAATAATGAATAGCTGAAATTATCCGCGTTGAATAATAAAAATAAAACTTCGAAAATTTCCGTTGTCACAAACCAGTTATATTTAATTTGCAATATATTTAATATTGTGCAGTTTTAAAGAAACGGTCGCATCAAAACTATTGTACAGAGTAACTCCGGCAAATACACGGCGCTGGGATTTACGTTGTAGAAGTCAGAAAAAATAGAAGTGGGGGTAATTTTCTCGCAATTACTCTGTTACATGCCCTTATGTTATTATATTAGTATTGTGTAATTTCAGTTTCTTACTGTTAATATTAATGAAATTATTGTGAGTTGAATCGATTTGTCACTGTGTTAAGTAGCGCCATCATAAATTATAATCTGTATAAAATGATTACTACTAGGACGTGCAAAAGACTTAGTGATTATTTCCTGATACATGAATGTAGAGGAATAGTAAAGCATGTTGTATATCAAAATACAAATACTTTGCTCTTGTATTCTTTGTTGTCTTGTTATATCTCACTTGTTTAGGATATATGGCATTTTTAACAGGCGGGATTTATGCCCAAGTACGCAGATTGAATTCAGTGCATTAAATACAATAAACGCATGAAATATGCACCTCATGTCATAACACTTGTAATACATCTGAGAAAATTGTAATTATAATTTATTACTTCATATACATATTTATCATTTTTATTCTTTAATAAAATTTTATAAATGCATTTTATAAGTTATTGTGTCATTTTATGTCTTATTTATATGCATTATTTGTAAATTTTTTATAAGCCATACATACCTCCCCTTCCCCCTATGAACCTCCCCATCCCTATGGGATATACGGCAAAAATGCAAGGATTTAAAAAAAGTACATTTTTTAATACGAAATATAAATATTTCGGATTTCTAATATTGTTTTTGTAATAGTAGACAGTACAAAGTTTTTTTACTGATATAGTTCGTTTATTTTAAACATAAACAGTAAATAATATTTAATAAATTAATTTTTTGATAGGTGAGGCGTATATATCGAAGTTACTCTATATTAAAAAAACTGCATCCGTTCTGTTAAAGCAGATTGTTTTAGCTGTATCAAACTGCAAGCCAGGATTGAATCAAATGGCCTAATTAACTTCTTAATTTATCCGGTAGATGTTTAAAATTAGAAAATAATAATGTTACGAGGCCGCTAAAAACGTATAGCTACTCGAAAACGATTAATAGCAAGATAAGAGCACAACCGACTGAACCGACACGCACTCGGCCGCTATCGGATTTACAGTTTAATGTATGGCGAAGGATAAAAACTTCAGGGAGAGAACGCGGATAGTACTACGCAAGACGCGCGAATGTGCATCAAACTGCGAGAATTATGTAACTACCTATGTAGAAATAGCGCAAAACATTCCAGGAACTTCCGAAGTTTCCAACAACATTCGTGTTACTAGCCCGGCACTTCGTGTCAGTAAATGTAACGAGTTCCGCAGTTTCTCCCTATCCAATTTTCCGTCTCTTTCCGTCCGCCAGCACCTTCCTATCGCCATCAACTCGGAAAGGTAGTCAAGAGAAATAACGCACTGACTTAATCATAAGTCAAAATGAAAATACGAGACGTTAATCGGATCACGAGACAAATTTACTATAAATAAAAGAAAGTTTTGCTCTTTCATGCACACATAGAAAGAACAATTTTACGAAAGTATATAACAAGTTAGATAGATGCAGATCTGAAAATAATTTTATTGAATCAAAATAATTAAGTAAAAAAAATCAAGCATGATAGATAAAGCTGCAAAAAAACTTTTAACATTCTAACAATCATCTTAAGCATCCTTTATAATTATTTTAATAACCCACCAAATTACTTTTAGATCTGTGTCTTACTAAATTTTTAGATACTTCGGTAAAACCTTTCTTTCCGCCGTACATACGTTATTCTCAATTGCGAATGAAGTATGCGATTTTTTTGGAATATTTAAGATAAAAATGATTTATTTAATGCGAATTCAGGAAAAACTGATCTAACATGTCGTTCTCTAATTTTGATATTCAATAATATTGTAGTTGAACTGAAAACGTACATCAAGCAATTTATCTTTTTATAAATATTAAAAATCATCTTTTTGAAAGTCTTCCGCATTCGCCGGAAGTCGGTCAGTATCATTCGGCGGAGAATGTAATAAATTTTATACTTTGTCTCTCCATTCAATTTTCCGTCTCTTTCGATCTTTTCTTGCGGCACTTTTCGCCATCGCCTCGAGGCTCGAAAGAGAATCAGGGCGCTGACTTAATTAGGCGTCGAAGTGGAATTAGAAGTCAACAATGGAGTATATCACCTCTCACCACCGCTTCCTATCATCCTCCGTCTCCACTGTGTCTCTTTCGCTTTTCCAGCTTTTTCCAAGACGAACTCCCTTCGTTTTCTCACCGATTTCGTCTCACCGATTTCGTCTCACCGCATGAATCGGACACACACAATACACACACAACACACATACGCACACAAAACACACACATACACACACACATACACACACACGCACACACGCACACACACACACACACACACACACACACACACACGCGCGCGCGCGTGTGTGTGTGTGTG
>Ga0157364_1000524_pt1 | contig 26892 bp, 24 predicted proteins | sample AttsexASBM2_FD_111476 | JGI IMG/M metagenome (GOLD analysis project Ga0157364, IMG submission 111476) | Fungus gardens microbial communities from leaf cutter ant in Ribeirão Preto, State of São Paulo, Brazil - Atta sexdens ASBM2 | ecosystem: Host-associated > Fungi > Mycelium > Unclassified ... | reverse complement strand
GCAGACACAAATCGACTAATGTTTCTATGGAGTTATATTGACAGATGCCCAAGTTTATTGTATGACGTCTATGATCTATTTATTTCGACCACCACTTACCGCTAAAGCCATCTATAGGAAAACGGCGGAAGCAAAGTTGTACATCTAATATATATTATCATATTTTAATATCTCACCTCCACTCCAATATGAATGTCGCTGTTCTCATAAATTATACGTGAAGACATGCTACAATAGAGAAGAACAAATGGATAAGCTATCTATAGAAAAAAATGTTTCACAAACAAGTATAAATGAAATACTTACGGTTGAACGTATGAATCCATGTCTTCCGAGCGCCTGATGCAGTAACGTCACACGAACCTTTAAACTTTATCCTCCTCTACTTTCCTAATTTGTTCATCATTATCAAAAGAATCACAGGGAGAATCTTCAGACTCAAAATTCGAATAATAGACATGCAGGTTAGTAATATACATTATTAATATACATATTTCTCCGCTAAGATATAAAATCAACTGTAACACACGTTCCTAGAATAAAACGTATGAATTTCAGACCTTATTTCCATTTTAACGTTTTTCTAAACGTTTACTAAACATTACTGAAACATAACCCTGATGGTCAATTTGGTATTTTGAACACCAAGTGCATGTTAACACATTGCGGAAATCAAAGTCTCGCTTACGAATTAAATGCGGGAACGGTAAACAATTACGGTTAGCTATTTTATACAGACTGACATTTCGCAAAAAATCCTCGCGGATTTATATGACCATTTCCGGCATGACATAAAAAAATGCAAACGTTTCTTTTTTTTTAAGATTTTAAAACAAAAGAGACATCCGGTGATGACATCAATGCAACCGCAAATTGCAATGTCAGCAAATTTGCAAGTTTCAATATGGCCTTGTCAGCGTAATATAAGAAATTTTTTTCAAGGATATTTAACATCAAGGATTTTATTTTGTTTTGGCGATGACATCATTAATGTAATTTGATACAACACCTGCAAAAATGCAACATTTACAATTTCATCAAACTATAGCTACTTTGTTAGCGAATTTTTTCAAGATCATGAGATATTATTGTCAAGATCATGTCTGATATCATTAAAAATAGTGCATAATGATATAAAAATAACAAGATTTCAAATCAAATAAATCAATTCGACAGCGCAAGTGACAACATAGAGCGTGATTTAATTGAGCATGTTGCCCTGCTTAGTACTATAAATGAATATGCGTGGAAACAGCGATGCGAAGAGTTTATCGAATCTATGGAGGAGCAGAGCCGTATCAAACATTCGCGATTATCAATCGATAATAGACAATCGCATGTATCGCACGGCTCAAGAGTTTGAAGGAATCTGTGCGTGGAAGATTCATGCATGCTGGATACGGACTCCGTTAGTCCGCGTCATCGAAATTGCGTTCGAAAACCGTATTCTGACGGGCGCGGATAAACTCTAAACATATCGAGCCTCGCCGATTCCTCGAAGACGCGAGCGAAATTGTGCTCAAGCATATGTATAGTGTAATGCAACTATATGACTCTATAAAAATAAACGCTGTTTTTTAATAACGAGTTCGTGACGGGTGATAAATGCGTGAACAAAAGTATCACCATCTGGAACTATGAAGTAGCACATCAATGCACTGATTTGCGCGAGTGGTACGTATCGCTCGTCGTCGAACCTACCCTAGCATCGCTGGAAGAGTTTCAGGAACACGATAACGGATGGCGCCTATTGTCGTGTATATTGAATTTAACGGCAAACAAACACAATCTTCTGCACGTGGAATATCATATCAAACTTTCGCCAGAAATCATGTTAAAAAAAGCGGTAATCAACGTGCAATCCGCGGACAATGCATGTATCGCATGGTATGTTGATCCGGCTCAAAGAAATGTGGAACGGGAATTCTCGTATCCACATTATTATATATATATAAATTATATGTCGATTCTAAATCTCGCAGGCCTCGAATTTCCAATGACGTTGAATCAAATTAAGAAATTTGAAACTTTGAATAACATTTTCATCAACAACTATACAATGAGGAGGGGATTGTGATAATACGATTTGCCGATCAAAAGAGGAGCAAGCACGTGAACCTCTTGTATGCGGAGGATAACAATGTGAGACATTTTGCGCTCATCAAGGACTTGTCCCGGCTTGTGAGATTACCTCGCAGATTACCAGAAACAAGAAGGAAATTTCTGCGATAGGTACGTAATAATAATAATGATAATATTGTAATATAATATGATATATGTAATAGAATATATAATATAATATTAGGTGTGGGAAAAAATTCGTGGCGTTTTTTTAATGCCATCTAACGGGAAAAACGCCACGAACTTTTTCCCACACCTAATATAATACTTTTTTTAGATGTCTCCACTAACTCGAGCACTAAATTGGGAATCCACAGCGAGGACTGTGGAAAATTAAATGATTATGTGATCAGACTACCGAACGAGGATGATAAATAGCTGACAACAACTGCAGGAAGGAATGTGTCCCGTTCATTGTTTACGTCGACCTGGAGTGTGCATTGGAGGAAACAGATGAGAATCTTGAATCGGTTACGTACTCGTATCATCATTATAACATGTTTAGTTTCGTGCATTACGTGCACTGTTCATACGACAGCTTACTGTCGGGCAAGAAACCATCCGGCAAGTGCGATGACAAGCTACTTGCAGCGATATGTGACAAACAGCATTACGTTATACATTATCGTAAACATTATCTAGCAGTGTACTCGTCACAGTCTCCGTATCACATAGATTCACTGTATACTGCAATTCGCGCAATCTCCATGGCTACGCGATTATATAAAACTAAACACAAAATTTAGAACTTTGGCAAAAATTATTTTGAAAACAATTAATATAAACTTATGAAAAATGCAATATTTGGCAAAATCATGGAGAACGTATGCAATCGCATTGACGTAAAATTAGTAACACAATGGGAAAGCAGATACGGTGCTGAGGCAATGAACGCAAAACCAAATTTCCACAGCCATAGCATCTTTTCGGAGAATCTGATCGCGATAAAACTGTGTAAGCTCGAGGTGAAATTTTCAAACCGATATACATGGGTATATGCATCCTCGACATTCCAAGTATCCAAGACACTCCAAGTATCCAAGATACATATTTATGAATTTCACAACAAGTACATGGCACCGCTTCAAAAAATGCAAAATTATGTATACCGATACTGATAGTCTCATATACCATATAGAATGTTACGATGTCTACAATATCATGAAACGCAATATAAATAAATTTGACAGTAGCGATTACTCGAGCGTCAACGCATACGACATTCCATTCGCAAATAAAAAAATTCTTGGCCTTATGGAAGACAAGAACGGTGCCATCATGACTGAATTCGTTAGACTTAGACCGAAAATGTATGCTTTACGTGTAGAAAGAAAGAAGGATACGAAAAAGGCAAAGGGCGTCAAGAGCAATGAGATCTATAATGTTCAAGGGTTACACGCGGTGCTGGAATGACGTAATCGAAATGACGCGCAGACAATCATGAATAAGATTTAAATGGCATGAGATGTACATGATATCAGAAACAAAAATCGCTCTAAAACACAACGATAAATGATATATCGTTCCAGGTTCCACCGACACGCTGCCATAGGGGCATCAATATAAATAAAGCATATTTGTATTGTATAGTATGTTTAATAAGTATATAAATATGTATAATATGTATGCTATGTATAATATGTAAAATATGTATAATAAAATATGTAAAATATAGTATGTATATAAAGATTATTCGTTTCGCGGGTTTCCTCCGTGTCCAGATCCATTCTTGGAATGCCAACGTTTCGTGAACCTTGCAGTCCAATTCATCGAGGCAAGAAGCAGTCTGATACTGAACTGTTCTTCGGGTCATTTTTTTTATATTACGTTATTTGTTGGAATGATGGGAGGAAAGAAGAGAATTATGGGTGGAAGAGACAGATGAAGGAAATTGGTCTCAAATTGGAAATCAGTCTTCAATAATCGGAAGAATTTTTCATATTTTATTTATTTTGTAGCCATTATTTCTATTTAGATCGTTAGGGTGTTTTTGTATCTCTATGCTTCTCTATACTTTTTTTGGAAAGTATGATATAATGTTAGCTATTGTAGTCAAACTGTTTTATCAAACAGTATTTGATGTCCTGTTTCAATATTGTGTTCTGATAACGCTAATTGCATGACATGTTACATCGCGTTGATGTTCTTTTATTCGTAGATTGATCATTCCGATTTCTCCAATGTATACTTGCCCGCAGGAGCAAGGTATTTTGCATACTCCTGCGAAACTGAATGGAGGTCTTTGATTTTTAGAATTTCTTAAGATTTGTTCTATCTTTTGGTTAGTTTAAAGATAATTCAGGTATTGTGTTTGTTTAATATCCTGCCAATCCGATCTATTGTTCCTTTGACATGGGAGAATGGATCATTTCTTGTTGTATGTCAGAGACCGTTGTCTTGTTTGCATGTTTATTGATTGTTTTGATTATGTCTTTTTCGTTGTGTCCGTTTTTCTGTAGGTTTTAAATGATTGAGTTCTGTAGATGTTCTTTGTCAGAGGTGGTGAAAGCTCTATGTACAAATGATTGCAGACTATTTTTGTGCTGAATGGTGATTCGTCTCGGCATAAAGGTATCTATCTGTGTGTATTGGTTTTCTATACACTTGATGGCCTAAAGTACCGTCAACTTTCTTATAAACAAGAAGAACATCTAGAAAAGGGAGTTTTCCGTTTTTCTTTATGTCTATAGGAATGGATATTTGGATATTGTGAAAAAGTGGATATTTTGATGTTGATTGTGGAGGAAAATAAGAAATTTACGGAGTTCGATCCTGTCATGTTTCCATATCACGAATGTGTTGTCTACATAACGGAACCAAACTTCTGGTGTGTTTTTCTGAGGAAGAGAGTTTTTCTCTTTCTCAAAATACTCCATGAAGATGTTGGCAATTGCAGGAGAAATAGGAAAGCCCGGGTTGCTTTCTATATAAAGATTATGCGTTTCGCCTCAAGAATATATACTACATGGCTGAAAAGTCCCGGGATTTTTAATGAAAAGCGTTTATTGGGCAAAGTTATATTTATTCCTGAACATAGTTGCCTTCGAGGGCAATACACTTGGTATAGCGATTTTCCAACATTTCGATGCCCTTTCTGTGTTCAAAACGTTCAAGCCTTCGAAATACGTCTCGGTTTCCACGATGACTTCCTCATTCGATGTGAATCTCTTTCCCTGGAGCCATCGCTTGAGGTTTGGGAACAGATAATAGTCGTTGGGGACCAAGTCTGGAGAATGATGGGTGAGCAACCAATTCGAATCGTAATTGGTCCAATTTGGCCATCGCTTTCAAGGACGTGTGTGACGATACATTATCGTGATGATACAGAACGAAGACGAAAGTAGCGCCACTTAAACGACTGTAGCTTGTAAACGAATGAACGAAATGTCATGAAACTTCATCCATAAACTAGTGACAGATGAACCTCTCGAAATGAATCATGTTCATTTCTAGTGACGCCACGTATTGAAAAATCCCGGGACTTTTCAGCCCATGTAGTAGTATGTATAATATGTATAATATAGTATGTATAATATATAAATACAATATGTATATGATATTTATAATGTGTTTAATATGTGTTTTGTATTTTTATAATAAATATAAGTTTTACAACACATTGTCTTTATATATCCACGAATTATGTGAATTCTCAAATCCCAACCATTTCACATAAACTTCATTCTTGCGCAACACCTTTTCAACGAGACTTTTGTACGTCGGGGTTAACGACGCTATACAATTCGTGTTCGTAGAATCCTCCAGCAATAGACTCTCCGCGAGAATCTTCCAGAAGATACGTCACTGGATTAGTTTGTTTCACTTTGACAATTTTAAACACCTCCGTGCTCCAATTCGGCGTGTAACTTTTATCAAAGACTGTCTTGATTTTGCTCACCGAATCATCCACTTTGTATCGCGCGGGTGCTACAATCTTTACGCGATACTAAACCATGGTTAAGAGCTTGTCGACGATCACGGAGATAACGACGACGGGATGCATACAAATAGTTCGATGCTTGCACGCGTTGTAATTTGATACGAGACACGGGAGGTTAATCCATTTGTAATTTCCATTGTGCTTAAATTGTTTCCACATGTCGTTCTTCTACGGTTGAACCGTTCGATGACCAAGGTCTTTATTACGGTACACGTAGAATGATTAATGGTATATTTCTTCAAGAGTTTCTGCATCCGAGTTGTAAAATTCCTTTCCTCTGTCAGTATACAAATTTTTCGGACACCTTCCATCATCTCGAATTATCTTTGCTATTGCCTTCGTTATCTCGTTCCCGCTCTTGAGCGGTTTAGCCCATGCATGTTTATTCAGCACATCGATAACGGTGAGAATGTAGTGATAATCCTATTGAATCGCGTATAAAGACGCATCTCGACTACATCCGCCTACCACATGTCATTGTATCCATGCACTATAACGTGTCTTCGCGGAAAATTTCTTCTCGCCGGAGCGTGCAATTCATCAATCAGCAGACGTTTCTTAAACATTGCGGATAATTATTCAGCATGACGCACTTCTCGAATTATCTTTTCATTTAGCATAACACATTATTTTATAAGGCTGAAATCTTCCTCTCATGAAATTTCATTCAGACGATCTTTCAAATTTTGAAAACTCTGCTGCACGTATCGTTTGTTTGCTGCGTCAGCATCATTCACTGGTAACACTATTCATGGAATCTTGCGCGACTTTGCATCAAAGTCGGTTGCGAATATGCAAAGAGCGTTATCACGCATGTAATTTCTGAACAATCCACGCCACTGAATGAAATGATTCACTTCCTCCTCTAAACGATAGTCCAAACTTATTAATCGGTATTGCAATATCAACTAAACAACGTGTAGAACAAGGTTAATTTATAATCAGACCGGCTTCACGAATATCTTACGCCATATCTTTGATAATCGACAGAATCTCGTCGTGATTATTGGTACTCGCGCGAGGCCTCAAGCAATCGCAGATCCACAATTTCGTTGGAATGGATATAGTTGATCTTGTTATCGTTTAACGTACGCAGTAAATCCACTCTTTTGTTTATTCCTATTTTACCCGATATCAATGGCACTATTATGTTCTTATACTTGTATCTTATACTTGTATCTCTTACTATCCATTACTTGATTACTCGGCTATGACCGCGCTGATGAGCATTTATCAACAAAATGCTCCTGTAGGTCTGTATGTCATCATCCGTACAGATATTTTCGTTGAAAAATTATATGAAAATTAACTCAAGCCCAGTGTTCCTTCGTATCTTTTCCCATCTATAATTATATTATCGTTTTTGTGCAAGATGATACTTTTGTCACCAAGCATCATTCCTTCGTCGCTGAAATAAACTCCATACAACATCTATTGACGACTTTCTTATCGCTCAGGACCGCTTTCAGATATTTCTGTCCCAACGGATCATAGTTTACATGAAGCTTTTATTGGAAGCTCTCGGATGTTTGAAACAGATGTTGAATAGATTTAGGATTCATCGATAACTTCGTAAATTTCTTCGACGGTAAGGGCGTGATCATACGATAAATCGCGCAGTTGTATTATTTCAGATACTTCGTTCAAAGTGAATAGTACGATTTTCAATCGACTCAATTGATTTCATAGGTGTGGAAGCCTGTATAGAATTGTTGTACAAAGCACTCAGTCGTTTTCTTTTGAGTTTTGGTTCCTCATCTTCTTCCGAGGAGAATTTCAGTCATAATAGGATCCTTAGAGGATTCAATAGTGTTTTCAACAATCTGTTTCAGCGGTTCGATAATAGATTTGAAGTATCTCTCCAATGTGATATCCTCCTCCGGTCTTCAAAGCGCGATACTTCCTGTGAATCGAATCACTCGTTTTCGCAATCTCCTTAGTCAATCCACAATCTCCTTCGCAATCTCCTCTATCTTTTCACGATCTTTGCTGTTGTCCATGTCCACGTATCGAGATCAATTGATTACATCACGGTACTGCAAATCCTTAAATCCTTTTCTGTATCGCTCATCGATAAACGCATTGTCCTCGTCAATCACTAAAAATCCATACTTTTGCTAACAACATTTACGACATAAATCACAGAAATCCTCATAGGACATATTCACGTGATCGTTGTATACGCGTTTCAGATTGATACCATCCTGTTTGAACAGGATTAACAGATTTGCATTGTCGCGTATAAGATGCTTCGGTATCTTTGCATACGTTTGACAGAGATAGAAACAGTCCGCTTATCGTCCCATTGCAAAGGACTCTCTTATGGCGTCCTGCTTGTCACATGCCACGTCATCAAAGATAAAGATGGAATTCGGAAGCGCCTCCCTCGATGGAATGATGTCGCTGTTATTGGAGAATATAAAATAATCGATTTCCTTGATCGGTGCTAATAAATTCGCCAAGTATCGATATTTCGATTATTGCAGCGATTTCGAGTACACGTACACGTACTCGTTCTCGAATCATACGCCGTGTGGATTTTTCAACAGGCTTATCAACACGTTAGTCTTGACGCAATTTGATGGTCCGCAGACGTATAGATGCCAGTAGCATGTCGCCATGCTTGCGCATCTCTTTATCGGTTTGCACTTTGCCGTCGAGTTTTGTCATTTTGATCGCCGTGATTGACGCATATTTTCTCTTTTCACAAAATACTAAAAAACGATATCGCTAGCGGGCTTATTTAGAGCTATATAGAGTGAAATCGATCAGTAATCGAAATGTTTCTCGTCGTGTCGGAAGATGTGCACAGTTCAACCTCAAAAGAACTGGAATACATACCGAAAATTGTACTGTTGCGAGAGTTGAAAATTGCATAGATCTGTTGTGGGACAGATTACCTGAACATATACGACAGATTCAAAGATATAACGATATCATCTTGACAGTGCCTGAAGCATTACAATTTACCGAGTCGTCAAATGCATATTGACGGTCCGGCGCCTTTGATAAAGAATTGCGGCGAATGTCGCCGTGAGGCTTGTTGTGCGACAAACGCACTTCCATTTGAATTACATATTCCAAGATATTAGTTTTGCGGGAACGCGATTGGAGAAGCAATTGAATAAAGGTGATCAAGGAATTAATTCATTAGATGCTGCGTGTCGCGAGCATGACATAGCATAACAATAATCTCGCTGAACGACACGTGGTTATTCATGGAGAAATATTTTTATTCTACTGTGAATTATAACTATTATAATATTTTAGAGAGAATGCGATGATATACGGTCGCGCAATGGTATGATGACACGCGCGTAATACGATGCCGCGAAGAAGGAACGATTGATTGCAGACACAGAGATATTTTTTTATTTTAGACATTTATTTATGCCATACTTACTATTTATACTTTTTCCTTTACAGCTTTCTAATTATTTCTAATACGGATTCTTTTTACAATTGATTATACGTAAAGATTTTGAACTTATCGCAGTAATGTGATATAAATGTAAAGAATCCAACGCGATAGTATTGTTGTACAGGGCCATTTAAAATTTGGAATTTAATTTGGCTCTAAAAAAAACGTATGAATATTTTTCAAAGTTTATAACTTTATTGGAAAGGCTTCATACCGAGGTCTTTATTCAAAATTTTTCTCAAAGAGTTCTCAAAGAATGCGTGAAATATTCAAGTTTTGAGAACGATGGCGAATTGATGTTGATGGTTGTTCAAGCAACAGCAGCAATGTTTTCGGTTGACTTTACTGGACGAGCACGTGAACGAGTTGCTTTATCCAATAAGGCTTCAGTTTGCCGAATTCGCTTCACAAATTGATCCACAAACTGCGTTGAAGGCATTTCTTTTCTATTAAATTTTCCACGTAAATTTCTTACAGTTTGGGTTGAAGACTCACCACTTTGGAAGTAAGTTTTCAATATTTCTCAATTTTGTTCAAGCGTATAGCCCATTTCGTAAATGTCAAACAAAAAATTAAATTTCTGATACGTCATAAATTATTACGCCTTTCAAACTCAAAATAACCGGTAGTTGAAATTCCAAACGCTAGATGGCCCACCCTGTACACATCGACATGCGCTATAGTATAATATAATATCACTTGAAAAAAGGAAGGAATGGTAGAGAGAATAAATGCTAACAGTAAATATATGAATATGTATAATTTTTCATAATTATTTATTAAAACACTTTTAATTTAATTTTCACATCGCACCATTACAAACACGATGTCCTCATCTGGATCATTATCATCATCTCTCCCCCGCTTCCTGCATTGCTGCTTAATCTTCTTGGCATCCTCCTCCGCCTTTTGAGCTGATGCCAGGAGGACATCAAGTATCCCATTTAATCGGGTGATTACATCTCCTATACTGTGTCTGGGAAAAGAAAAAATATAATTTGAAATTAAGTGTTTAGTTATACTGAGACATGTCCACGCGGAGTAACGTTTTGGAACTGTCCCTTTTGATTAAAATAATACTAGAAGATTAATACTACATATCAATTTTTTTTTCCTTTCAAAATAAAAAGTAAAAATTACTGAATGAATATATGAAATGAAACAATATTCGATAATTACAATAATATTTAATCAAGATGCGAAAATTTTATACATAATCCTATTAATATAATAATGTATGTTTTTCTTATCAACTCATCATCGCAAAGGTCAATGTTGAACTCGTTCTCGGTGCTTTTACGGCTCTCTGAAGAGTCTATAAGCGATCGATCAACTGATCGCTTTTTCCGGAAACTAGGAAACGCGCATGCATACGATAAAATTCTATACCAATTAAATGGATGTTGGCCATCTCTTTTCACACAGTAATTGATAGACTGAATGACAGGCTAACAGAATGACAGAATGCGGGGCTGTGCGAGATTTTATATAGTAAGAGGTTCATAGAACATAATATTATTCCGAGAAAAGAACAATGCTTTAATCAAAATTTTAACCTCAGCCGAAAAGCATATCGAACGATCTCATGAATAAATTTCAGCATTTTTATCAATTTTTATAATTGCAAGATTTTATATACTAAAGATGTTGGTTGGAATATGATACCATTCCGAAAAAAAAGAAACGCCTTGTTCAAAATTTATATCTCAGCCGAAAAATATATCACGTGTTCGAACGATTCCACGAATAAACTTCAGCATTTATCAGTTACAATTAGATCGTCAGTTATTAGTTGTCATAATCAATACATCAATGGCAAAAAGTACAATGTCTTGAATAAAAGCGTATGTTTCAGTCAAAGAATACGAGAAAACGTCGCGCTCGAAAGATTCTACCTTCACATTTTGTCGCTTGCAGCGCTTCCCAAGCACAATTAAACATATATCTATTGAACAGTTATCGGACTGATATTTAACAGCTATAAATATTTATCAGACTGACTTTATTTAACAGAAATAAACAACTATCAGACTGATATAAGACCGTTATCGGACCATTTTTAATTCCTGCTTTATATATATTTTGTACATATATATATATATATATGTGTGTGTGTGTGTATGTGTGTATATTTACGTGTCTACTGCTCAGGATAGCGGAAATAAAAACATATTAATGCGAGATAACATTTTATTTAAAAATTTTACAATTCTTCCTGGCGTCGCAACCACCAGTTAAATATTTTAAATACATTTTACAAAGCACAATTCTTTGCATGTTTTCGTATAGTATTACATTCATCCAGATTAGTTAAAGATTCCATAACTGCATCTAAGGTCTTTGTAAACTGCATCCAAGGTCTCGATGTACATTTGTTCTCGCTCATCTAGAAGTAAGTTTCACAGCCACATTCGTTTTTTATGTCCCTTAACGAACACGATAACATCTTCAAATACCGTAACCGTGAACAGGCACTTCGCCTCGCTGTACAGGATCATCCCGTCCTCCCATCCATGGTGATAAGCACTCAACCAGGAAGCGTAAAACCTGTCGAATCTTGTCAAAAATTTCCATGGACAGGACTCGTAAAAAGTATATGTGAGAACGGTCCTCTGTTTCAGCACTGCTACTTCGTTGACGATAAATTTCTTGTTAACAACGAATCCTTGCAAATCCACAAACGTTGATATGACCATGACGTCAAATTCTTCAAGACTTCACTTCGATTTTTCTCTCCCTTTTAAAGTTCCAAATACATGTTGACTTTGCAATGTACATAATCTTGCGCACTACATTGGACAGCATTCGAATACATGATCGTATAAAATGAGATAATAAGCGGTAGTATTGTCGGGCACATTCTCCCGCAGTCAAATTCTATACATACGTCCACAATGGTTCTTGACGGATTCGTTTTGTCGCGAGCAATCAATAATCGCAAAAGGCACTTTTCGATAAACGCGAGAACGTTGAGCAGCATTCCGAAGCAGATTCCATAATATGCTTTACAAAAACGCGCATATCATACAGGACGGCTTTTTTTGCCAAAATCCAGATTTAAATCATACGGATAAAATTCTGAATTTAAATATATTTTAACGTTACTCAAATTACAATCGTCGAACACGCTAACATCTCGTGACATGACATTCTTTCGACCGGTCTGCAGAACAAAGCTAATACTATATATCGCGGCTTCTCAAGTTGAGTCGTTTTGACAGTCCATGAATGCTTGATCATATTCTGTAACAGAGAATATTCATACAGATCCCACGAGCGAAAATTCATACTCAGACAACTGCTTTCCAACGCTCGCAGCATTGATAATTTATTGATTTTGTTTAACGCAATGTGAGGCGTCCGCCACTGCACTTTGAATAATTCAATCTCAGACTCCGTCACAGGATTTCCCACCAAGTAATTATAATCGTATTAAAATCAATTCGTGGCGAGCGTTGACAACTACGCGTTTGTAATCTTCGCAAAAACCCAACAGTGACCCGCAAAAATATCCTTCCTTTGTGTCGGATCTAATGTTCCATTCTGCATTCACGGCAATCAAAGCTTTGTCGTACATCATTAACACATAGTTCTTAATAGTACTGATAATTCTAACGTTTCTGTTGCGGTCAATCTCCACATCATTGAGTTCATATCGAATTTCATCAAACATGAACACCATTCAATTATTTCCAAGCGTCGTCGACATCTGATCATTTCTTCTTCTTTATTATCAATCTTCCTTCGATGTAGAGAGAATTGTCGCAAACGCTGCTGCTGCTGTATCTCGCTATGTAGTGTTGACTCCAAACGTAGTGTTGGCGTATGGATTGTATGTATGAATTAAAATCTTATATCGATATCGTCAAAGATCGGCTCACCGATAATATTCAGTATAGCAGCCATTTCGTACGATGAAACTCAATGACTTTAAGAATGCAATATTGGACGCAGTTAGTTTCTTTCCAAGTGTAGTCTTTCCAGTAAAAGTATATCTCTCGTTTGTTTCGGCTGTTCATTTAAAATATCTCACGTTAGCACTGCCGCAAATTATGATCTCTTCTCCGCGAAAATCGACTGTCTTGATTCACCATGCGAATTATCAGATCCGTAATACTCCGTACAACGATCGGAAGGTAAATGATCTGCGTCGGCTTTCCGATATCTTATATCCCGGCGGCACACTCGGCAAAAATTCGTGTATGCACGCACCTGTTGTTGTTGTACGTACTTGCGGTCACGTTGTGCTCGATGATATTTATGTTGATGATATTTATCGACACATCCGCTCGTGCTACTGTGCGGCAACACGCGATTCTACGAAAATCCCAGTAGTGAGCCAATGTTGTGAGGTTTTGCAAAATTTATCTGATAAGCGCATTTGATCTCGCTTCTCATCGTATTATTGTTGGTACGAATAAACAGGGAACTTCATCCTCCTTGCTCTTTGCATCGTGAGAACGTAAAATTACACGCTTCAGATACCACTCACGCATTTCGTACGATCCTTCGGGAATAATAATTTCCTCGTTGCCATAATAAAACTTATTGTTTGTTGAATTTATATTGGCTAGTATAATACGTTTCAAAGTCCATCAGACCGAGCTCATAATCGCCATCACCCAAATCTACCTGGAAAGTATATCACGGCGAGGTCACTCTTGCCGGTCAGCGATATGTTTCAAATGAGCACTGAGTTAAACAGTCCAATGTCGGTTCTTAAATTGCTCAACCGTTCGTAGAAACTGTAGACAAAGCTGCCCGCAATTATTTTGACTGTAACGTTGATGAGGCATGCGATTGTATTCATTTACACTTTTGCCAGATACCGTTCAAGTTCCTTCGGCAGTCGAAGATTGTCAAAACTCAAAGTACATGACGCGATTCCCTCTTTTCGCATATACTATCCAATGCGTATCAGGTCCCTAGGCATTGTCCAGATTTACGATATCACTTTCGTTTTGACAACTCCTTCAATCGGTAATATAGTACGCATAAAGATGCCTCTAATATATGAAATGCGCATATTTGCAAATGGTTGCAATTGCACATCGGTAGTTATTTCCCTCAGCATTTTTAATATTTCATCAATGTTTTTTTTTTCTACGCGCGATATCTTGTCCACGCTTGAAAGGAGCAAGATAAACGCCGCGGCCTTTCATGGCGCGATTATGATGTTGCAGTTCTTCCAGCTGACGCTGCGCCGCTTTGTTATCGCTTACTGCAATTTCCGCCGCGCCACCGACCAACCCGAGAATGCCGAGCAGCGATAGAACAGGCAGGACGCCACCGCGTTTCACTATCAGAAGTATCCGCTTCTTCTTCTTCTTCCTTTATTTTCAAACCCATAGGTACCAATCTTCATTTTCTTCATAGCTGCCCAAACTGCTGTGGCTGCGGTATTCTCTCGAGAAATCACTCGCGGTAATGCATTTCCGCGCCTTCTCGGCGAGTATATTGTCTGTAATAAATGCTGAAGGCAAGATTACGTAAGAAGAAGATGGCAACGCTTAAGAGAGTATAGCGCACGGTGGGGATCGCGTTCGGTGATGGTGATGGGGATCGGCAGCAGACCGCATCCGGAGGTGGTAACGGAAACCGGCGGCGGACCGCGCCCGATACCGGCGGATCGCGCCCGGCGGCCCTTGACCCCGCGCCACGTCTTCACCGCGGACGCAAGTTGCCGTATACCTCCGCTATGTATGGTAATTTCCGGCTACGTAATTTCCCGCACTCGGGACGTCCTCGTCCTCCGTATCACCATCCCCGCGATGTCATCCCCCTCATCAAGCGACATCACTTCCTATGACATCATCCACTTCCCCCTCCTTCTGATATCATCCTCTTCCCTCTTCCTGTGACGTCGTCCTCCTCGCCTAGTGACGTCACCTTCTGTGATGTCCCCCCCCTGTGCCGTCATTCCACGACTAGTGACGTCCCCTTCTCTTCCCTGCGGACTTCTCGCGCCGCGAGTACGCCCCTCCTCACCTCCCTCTCAGAGCTCCCGGTTAGACTCCCCCTTTACTTACTAACTTTATTTAAAATAATACAAGTATTTCTATGAAAGAATTTTTGAAGGCCATTTCACTGGTTCTTAATTCAACCTACTTCAAATTTAATAATCAATATTTCAAACAAATCTTTGGTATGTCCATAGGTTTTCTATTGTCACCTGTCTTGGCGAATTTGATAATTTAAGAATTAGAAAAAAATATTCTTTCCAACATGAATATTAATATTCCAATCTATTATCGATATGTGACTGATATTTTACTAACAATGCCGAACGACCAAATTAATGAAATATTAAATAGTTTTAATTCGTATCATCATCAGCTTGAATATAATCACATTTAATATTCAAGTGTTAAATAGAGCTATTTTTTCAAAAGAGACTTACATCCGAAATGATATTCATTAAAAAACAAATTAATGGAATAAATAAACAAAATGATGCTATACGATTATCAGAATCGTACTTTCCTTTACTTAATAATTTCTCCCATATAACTCCTGAGTTACCCTCTTTTTGTCTTCTTTACAGAATTCGTTTATAAGCAGTCTATCGTGATTAGAATTGAGCAAAACGTCTTTACTGGTGGAATCGTTATGACAAATTATCCACAATTATTTTGATAATAGGAGGCATGGAAGTTGTAACACAGGTATTATATCATTTGTTTTTTCTTAATTTTAGAATTATTAATCAATTAAAAACCATTCATGATCATTAAAATCCAGAAATTGTGTGTCCAATAATTAAGGACGAACCTTGGGATTATAACAGACTGATCGTAATAATTGACAAATTCCTATAGAGCATATGATTAAATAATTTTTAACTACCTTCACTTCTATTATCATATTCTCCTTAGATAATAAATCTAGTCGATAAGTGTTCTTGTATAATTAAGGTTACAATGTATAACATGAAAAAAAACTCAAATCTGTGTCCTTTGCGTTAATATGTACAAAGGTATAAGAAAGGTGCATGAAAAATTTTTGTAATACTGAAGATGGTCTTATTTAAGGCTGAAACGTTTGATAATTAATTGAATTGATAATCAATTGAAATGTAAAATACTAGCTACCAAAATCGTGGTGTATGCTTTTAAAAAAATTTTTTGTTATATCTTCGTAATCAGCCAAGGTTTCAATGATTAAGTTATCGCTATCGAGTATATCAGCCATTCACGTTTTTCACGTTCTTTAACGTATAAGAGAGTTTATGTATGTACGTATGTATGTATATATGCATGTATATATGTATATACATGTGTAGGATATGTAATACGTGTAATGTATATAATATGTACAATATAATATATATAATACGTTAATATTTAATATTTACATAAAGAAAAAAAATTATACAATTTGTAATAAAATTATTATTATAACAAACTATCCTTGTATATCCAAGAATTGTATGAATTATCAAATCTTAGCCATTTCACATAAATTTTGTCTCCTTTTTTACACCTTTTCAACAAGATATACGTTGAGATTAGCGATGCGATGCAACTCATTTTATAGAATCCTATTTATAGAATCCTATTTATAGAATCCTCTAGCAATAGAATCTTCCAGAAGATACGTCACGGGATTAGTTTTCTGTACTTTGATGATTCTAAACACCTTCGTAGTCCAATTCGATATATAATCTTTCTCAAAGATCGGAAAATTGAATTTGCTCACACGTATCTAGTCACTCACTTTGAATCACGAGGGAGCGACAGCCTTTACACTACTGTACACCATGTTTAAGATCTTGTCAGCGATCGTGGGAGTCACATCGATGGGTCACATACCGATAGATCGATGCTTTCGCGCATTGTATTCTTGACACAAGACGCGGTAATAAGTCGATCCATTTATAATTTCCATTGTGCGTAAATTGTTTCCACATATTGTTTTTCAATGTGCGATTGAACCGTTAGATGACAGATGCCTTCAATAATGGCTGATATTGTGCTTCTTCAAGAATTTCTACATCCAAATTGTAAAATTCTTTTCCCATATCAGGATTTGCAAATTTATCGGATACCTTCCTTCGGACAACACCTTGAATTATTTTTACAATTGCTATAGTCATCTCATTTCTACTCTTTGTTTTGAGCCCATGTATGCTTATTCAGTACATCAATAACAGTGAGAATGTAGTAATATCCTTTGTTGAATTGTGTGTAAGGGTCCCGACCATATCAGCCTGTCACAAGTTATCGTATTCGTAAACTATGAAACATGTCTATGTGGAAAATTTTTTCTCGTTAGAACAGTTCTTTCATTAATCCACTTTTCATGACTTTTCTTCTCAAACATATTACGTTATATTATGATTATTGTTGTATAATGCGTAAAATATCACAAGTTTTTACGCAAATGTTGTTCGGCAATTCGATATTAAATGACTATATATCCCCTTTCAATTTATAAAAGCCAATTTCACGAAGCTTTTCGATAATAGACAATATTTCGTTATTGTGGGCGTTGTGACCTGCCTGACGTGAGGCCTCAAGCAATTAGAGATGATCCACTAGCTCGTTAGGATCGTCCAATGAATATAATCGATTTTATTGTCATTTAAGGTTATAGTGCGTGATATTACACTTTTTCCGACTCTTTTACCTGACTTGTTGTTTAGATTCCTGGCGCGTGGTATACCGTTTCAACTTGTATTTTATCTGATACCAAGGATTATATTCTTATATTATACTATTATATCCTTATATTTACATCCTTTGTTGGATTATTCGCATTATGCTCTTACTCGCTCTGCAAACTGTTAAAAAAAACATCATAAAACAACTAAAACTTACTTCAATCATTGAAAATTAACTAACGTGAAACTTTATCTAAACTCTGAATTTTATCTGATGATCTGATCTAGATTTTGACAAATACAAAACCATTATCTTATATGATATGTATATATGTTTTCATACGTCTTATTACTAAATTTTCTGGGAAAATCGTGAAGCATTATTAAACATAAAACTTTCTTCGCGGTTATATTCATACGTTATTATTGATTGCTCGCGACAAAACGAATCCATCAAGAGTGGTATCATGGAAGTGTGATTAGACTTTCAAACAGAATGTAGCTGTAAATCCTATTGCTTATTGTCTCATCATAAACGACCGCGAGAATGAATACAATCCAATATCCAATGTAGTACCCAAGATTGTAAATTATAATATTGCTAAAAGAAAAATACTTCCCTCCTTTTTTCAACAAAAGAGATAAAAACCAAGATTATGGTTGAGCACAATTTCGAAAAGTCGTTCATATCGACCATACCAACGTTTGTGGATTTGCAAGGATTTATTATTGGAAAGAAATTTGTCATGAAGGAAGTGACGGTGTTGAAAAAAGGAGCCATTCTTTTTCATTATATTTTTACATGCCATGAAATTTTTTGACAAAATCCGAAAAGTATTGCACATCCTGGTTGAGTGCTTATCACCAAGGATACAATGGGAAGACGGAATGATTCCGCACAGCATGATGAAACGCTCATTATAATGGCTGTAATTGATGCGAAAGAGAATGACGACAATAAAGCTGTCATATACACGTCCTTAAAGGACGTGAAAAACATAAATAACTGGCTGATATACTCGATAGCAATAACTTAACCATTGAGATGCTGATTACAAAGATATAAGTTTTTTTATATCTAGATACTAATATTATACGATATATGTAAAACATGTTAAGAATTGTGCGTTACAAAATGTATTTAAAATATACAATTGGTGATCAGAATGCTAAAAAGAAACGTACCAAGTTTAAAAAATGAAATATAAGATTTTTTTTTAAATATGTTTGATTTCTAATAATAACGTTTTGATTTCTTTTTCCTTTTTTATAGTTAATAATAATATAATATAATAACTGTTCAGTAATAGTAGTAATACGATTCAGTTTAATTTAAATTTATCGATAAGAAAACATGACCATTTCTACCACATTGATGAAAAAAATATTATCATAATTAGTTACTAAGTCGCATCATTATAAAATCGTAAACACCATATCTATTTAATTAAATCGCAAGAAGAAAAGACAACAAAGTGGAAGATAGCGCAATAGGAGGAAGAGAGAGCATGAATAATAAATATAGGACTGCAACGGGTTGGAGAAAGAGAAAACTGCATCCTACAATGGATGGAAGAGAGAGGACAGTAGGTTAAAGAACGCAAAAGGATGAAAGAGAAAAGGAACGAAACCTCTTCCCCCTTTAACATGGACCCTTGTGACGCGCTTCCCATCCCCAACGTCTATATACACTTATCCCTCCCTGACCCCTCACACATACATACATACAACACATACGTGTATACACATAGTGGGTTAGAGTCGGTCCATCTTTACTACTGATATGTCTTTCGACTGATCGTCGAAGATAGGCTCATCTTTGATATTCAAGATATCACGACTCATTTCTTATGACGAATCCTAGAGATCGTAAAAAAGTAACATTCGCAATGTTTAATCTTTCCCCCTTTCTTCTTTATTTTTTTCCAGCGTTTCATTCGAGCGATGATAACAATGCTAATGTCTATACGATTGTGATAGATTTATTTTTTCTGTCATGTGACTCGTTTAAAACGAACATTTTTCGCTTGCAAACATATTTTATTGTCTATGGCGTATATGAAGTCGAATCGATATCTTTTCTCCACGAAAGTTTATCAACTGTCCGTTCTGATTTATTATACGTAACATTATATCAGTAACATTTCGCGCGGTGACTGAGAGATAAATGATGTGCATAGGAGTATCGGATTATCGGAGGAGTATCGGAGTATTTCTATCCAGGTGGAACGTTTACCGCGAATTCGTATATCGTATGCACTGATTCATCGTTATGATATGCACTTGAAGAATGTTGCATTCTGTATGAATTATAGTTGTATTTAAAGATTATGCGTGTCCTTTTGGGTTTTCTCCGTGTCCAAATCCATTTTTAGAATATCAATGTTTCGTGAATCTTGCAATCCACGTCATTAAGGCAAAGAGCAGTCTAATACTGAGCTGTTTCTCCGGGCCATTCCTTTTATATTAAGCTTGTTAGTGTAGTGAAAAGAAGAAAATTGTGAGTGGAGGGGAAGGAGAAAGAGATAAGGGAAATTGGATCTTCAATAGCCAGGAGAATGATTTTCCATATTTTAGTTATGTTGTAGCCATTATTTCTATTTAAGATGTTTTTGTATCTCTATTGTTTCTCTATGCTTTCTTGGAAAGTTTGATGTAATATTGGCTATTGTGATTGTTTTATCAAACAGTATTTGATGTCCTGTTTCGATGTTGTGTTATGATAATGCTGACTGTGTGACATGTTTTAATCTGATATCACGTTGATATTCTTTTATCCGTAGGTTCTCTCGGTTTCTCCAATATACACTTGCCCATATTTTGTATACTCCTGCTAATCCGATCTGTTGTTTCTTTTACATATAGGAGAATGGATAGGATCCTTTTATCTGATTGTGTGTCAGAGATTGTTGTCTTGTTTGCATGTTATATTGATTGTTTTGATTGTGTCTTTTTTGTTATGTCTGTTTTTTGTAAGGCTAGTTTTAAGTGGTTGAGTTCTGTCTGTAGATGTTTTTTGTCAGAAATGGTTCTATGTGAGTTGATTGAGACTGTTTTTGTGCTGGGTGACTTGGTATGTATCTATCTGTGTGTATTGGTTTTTGTACTTGGCCTACGGTACCGTCAGCTTTCTTAAAGACAAGAACATCTAGGAAGGAGAGTTTTCTGTTTTCTTCTATATTCTGTAGTGATGTGGATATTTGGATATTGATTGTTGAGGAAAATAAGAAATTTACGTTATTGAAGATCAACTAATTTCTCCCTTCTCCCCCCACAATTCTCTTCTTTCCCCTCACTACTCCAACAAGTAGCGTAATATATAAATATAAAAGGAACGGTCCGGAGGAAGTTCAGTATCAGGACTCCTCGCCCTGATGAAATGGACTGCAAGATTCACGAAACGTTGGCATTCCAAGAATAGATCTGGACACGGAGGAAACTTGCGAAATGCATATTCTTTATAAAGAAAGCTCCCGTGAAAGCCTCAAAAATATTAATTTGTTATTTTATTTATATAACTGAAATTTCTTTTTTGTGAAATTGATGATGAGTTGAGGAAATTATTTTATCTTTAGCGACTTACATTCAGTTAACGTATTGATTTTTATACAATCTTTTCTAAATTATTTCTAGACAATCTTCATAATTGAATCATCTGTTCAATTTGAGAGTGCAATTCCGAATCATTGCGATTACATCATTTTAAGGTCATTTTATAAGATAGCCGCTGATGACCCGTATGTATCTACACATTCAAGTTCTTATCCGAATTTTTTGATACGTAATTTTTCACGTGAATATATCTAACAATGTTCAATACCATAATGAAAATTTTAACATATTGCGATGATTATATGGCTCATCGGCTTAAGTTTATGTTTTACGTTTTATTGTTATGGAATTTTTGTAAGTAATCAATTTCTTAAGGCTTGAGACTTTTTTGCATCTATTATGGTTTAGTATATGTTTAGTATATGTTTAGATCAAAGCCATCATTTAAAATCATTTTAAAAATATTATGGTTAAGTATGTTTAGATCAAAGCCGTCATTTAAAATCACGTAAAAAATATTATTCGTGGAGACATCACGCTTAATTAGGAAAGGATAAGCATGTAAAAAATGTTCATGGAGACATCATGCTTAAAAACGTAAAAAATATTGTCCGCGAAGACATCGCATTTAAATGATAAGTGTAAAAAATATATATTATTAAATAATATTATTAAATAAATATGTATAATATTTATTTAATTTGTTTAATTCGGTTTAATTTGTATGCTCGAGATCCTTCTCATCCTCTCCTTCCTTTCACATATACATAAATATATACGGGGAAATGTAAAAAATTACATTTCTTTTTATGATTTTTAAACAATTATTTTTTAAATTACGAATTTAAAATTTTTGCGTCTATCAATATTTGTATTAAAATTACATACTTTAATATAAATATTTTAAATAAATAGTTATATTAATAGATAAAATGTAATTTTTTACATTTCCTTCCTGACGGAAGAGATCATCCCATTTGTAGTTTCCGTCCAGGAACAAATATGTATATATACGTATACGAATAGAAACTTCAATAAAAATAAAAGGACTGAAAAACTGTAAAATATAATTTAATAGTAAATATTTACATATCACTTAAAGTGCCAAAAGTAATTTTTCAAGCGATACTTTTTAACTATTTTAAAGCGTACATGTTGGCCAAGAGTGGATTCTACACACATACGAAAAATTAGAGAATTATTAATTTGTCTGAATTTTAATTACAATATATCAACTCACATGTAAGCATATCGTGACTTAACGTAAAGATCTTGGTGTCGACAATCAGAGATAAAATGATAAAGTCAAAATAGAATCAAGATAGAGTCAAAATAAAGTCATATAGTTATTGAAATAAAAATAAAAATAAGAACAAAAGGAAGTAAAAACGTCATTTCGAAAACAAATTCATATATAGTGAATCTAAAGAATACGTATCATTCTGTAAATTCAACTTTGTTGCTTTATAGATTGCTTCTGAAATCAATCTTTTCCTCATCTAATATCTTGACATTTTCCAAGTCAAAATCATGTTGATGACTAATTTTATATTCTGTTATTATGGAATGTTATGTAGTATTCCAATTTGTGTGAATTCTATGTTCATTTATGTCGCCTTCAAACATCTATTTGTTTGGCCCATATGATGCTTCACAATCTCGACAATTCTATACAACGTCTGTGTGTGAGATAGCTTGGGACGAACTTATGACCCTACTCTCTCTCTTTATGACCCCTAATGAACCCCCTAAGATTATTAATCTTTTTATATGCCATGTATATTAAGGAGCTTTTCTTCAAAATTTTTTTGATTTTTTCTGATAAAAGTAGTATAAAGAGGATTGTGATTAATTTTATCTTCATTATTGTCTTATCTAGGTGTGTTACTCTAGTCATTTCATTGTTTAAATTTTTTTGACAATCAATTTTGATTTTAGAGAATATGAGTTTCAGTGGATATCCATTGTTTAAAAGAATTTTAATTATTAATTCGAAATTCTTTTGATGGTAAATGAAGTAGGATAAAGAAAAAACTCTATCAATTAAACCAATGATTGTTTCTATTTTTTGGCATAAAAGATATCTAGAAAAATAATTTAAGATAACGATCAGAAAAAGTAAGTTTGTACTAATTCTGAATAAGAGAATTTCTTTTTTCAATCAAACTGAGATGAAGAAAATCTAACTTGTTCCCGCCTATTTCAGTTGTAAATTTTAATCTGGAATAGAATGAATTAAAAGTGTTCACCAGTGTATCAATGTGTGACGCATCATATGCTAACGCAATGTCATTAACATACCTCACATATAACTAAGAAGCGCAAGACTTGTCGGATCTTGTCCGAAAAATTTTCTTGACACGGAACTCATAAAAATGTAATGAGAACGATCCCCTGTTTCAATTCCGCCACTTCCTTCATGATAAATTTCTTGTTAACGATGAATCCTTATAAATCCATAAACATCGGTATGATCATGACAAGCAATTTTTCGAGACTACATCTCGTTCTAGTTTTTCCCTCTTTTTAAAATTTTAAATAAATACATGTTGACGCCGCAATTTACATGATCTTGCGGAATACATTAGTCGGATTATACTGAACTATGCGATCGTGTATGATGAGACAATAGGCTATTGCATTTGCGGGCACATTCTCCTTGCAGTCAAATTCTATGCGTACGTCCACAATGGCACTCTTGACGGATTCGTTTTATCGCGAGCAATCAATGGCCAGAAAAGACCCTTTCTCGATAAATGAAAGCACGTTGAGTAGCGTTTCGATTCTATAATATGATCTACGAAAACGCGCGTACATATCAAATAGAACAATGTATCTCTTTTTGCCAAAATCCAGATTTAAATCGTCGTACGGATGAAACGCTGAATTTAGATAAAGTTTCACGTTACTCAAATTACAATTGTCGTACGCTAATGTAACACGATATTCTTTCGACCGGTCTGTAGAGCAAAGATAACATCAAGGTTTCTCAAGCTGAGTCGCCGTTTTGATGACCCATGAATGCTTGGTCGTTCTGTCTAACAGAGGATACTCGTACAGATCCCACGAGCGAAAATTCATGCTCAGATAACGACCGCTTTTCAATGCTCGTAGCATTGATAATTTATTGATATCGCAAGGTGTTCGCCACTGTACTTTAAATAATTCAATCTCAGACTCCGTCAGGGATTTCCCGACAGGATTTCCCACCAAGCAATTGTAATCATTGTCGCGCTCGTATCAAATGGCGAGCGTTGACGATCAGGTATTCATCTTAGCAAAAACCCAACAGCATGCTGAGCGACACGCAAAAATCAAAACGCCCTTCCTCCGTGTCGGATCTAGAGTTCCATCTAACGTTCAGCGCAAAAGCTTTACGTTATTAACACGTAATTCTTGAGCGTGTTATGCCCACGTTGCTGTCGATTTCCACACCGTTGAGTTCATATCGAATTTCATCAAACATGAGCGTCACGCAATTATTTACAAGCATCGTTGGCATCTAATCGTTTTTCTTTTTCATCGTTAATCTTCCTTTAACGTAGAGAAATCTTTCGCACAGCAACATGTCAAATCCTTTTGCTGTATAAGTATTCTTATCTCGTCGCTGTACCGAATATTGTATTAGCGAACGTTGTACGTGTGAGTCTCAATCTTGACGATCGTTAAAGATCGGCTCACCGCTAATATTCAAGATATCTCAAATATACTTAATCATCTCAAAAGTTGCATATCGCGAATCCTAAAGATTGTAAAAATTTAACGTTCGACACGCTGAGCTTCTTCTTATTGATGCAGTTGGATGAGCAAGTATTATCGAGCGATGATATCGGCCTTATTAAGAATGTATTATCTCTTTGCGTGCGCTCCGCTTCATTTAATACAAACATCTCATACTCGCGTTATCGCTGTCGCTGTCGCACGTGCAATCTGACGATGATCTTCTCTCCGTGAAAATCAAGCAATCATCTGTTCTGGTCGACGATGCGTATCGTTAGATCTGTAATGCTCCGTGCGATGATCGGTAGATAAATGATTTGCGCAGATCTTTCCGATATCTTATATACCGGCGACACGCTCGACGAAAATTCGTATCGTGTGCGCACTTTTCCCGTTGCTGTACATTCTACGCGGATAACGTTTACGTTCATTATGTTGATCGACACGGCTTATTCGTCCCATCTTCGCAGTATACGCTTCGACGAGAATCCCAGCAGCGATCCAATGTTGTTGAGCTTGTCAAAGTTTTTATTTTGTAGGCGCATCTAATCTTACATCTCTTCATGTTATAATTTGCACGGAGTATTATGGGATATTCCGTACTCTCGTCGTTGTCATTATTATTGTTGTTATTGTTGTTGTGTCACTGTGTGCCGCATCACCAGCATCGCGACGCGGACGTTTCCATAAAATCATACGTTTCAAAAATTCATTTGTTTCGCATTTCGTACAAATCCTCGGGAATTGTAATTTCTGCACCGGCTTTGCCGAAATAAAATTTATTGTTCGATTCGTTTATATTCGGTTTCGAATGATAAGACAAGATGCCGCAAGACTGGAAGGAAAGGGAGGCGTTATAGGATATGATGAGCACATTAAAAAAAATTTTTGGAGGAAAGAAAACTGTGATATACATAGAAAAGACGAAAATAATGATGTCTGGAAAGAGGGGGAAAAAAAAGAAAGAGAAATGGAAATGGGGGAATAAGGAACTAGAAGAGGTGCAGGAATTCAAATATTTGGGTTTTAATTTAGATAGAAAGGGAGATTATACCAGGTGAACAAGTATGAAATGACGATTTGAGAAACAGATGGCGCACTAATGCAGTGTGAAGTACAAAGATTTAACATTGTATGCCATTTTATTGTACCATCAAACGCGCAAAGTGATTTGATTGAAAAGTGTTTGCATAGTATTGCGTTGTTGTGTTTAATATGACGAAATTTGTACCAAATAAGAAGCATTCGCGGACAGCATTAATTTTTTGTTTTCATTTGAAAAAAACTGCTGCGGAATCATACCGATTTACTTGGAGAAGCTTATGGTGAACATGCTCCATCGCAAAAAACATGTGAACGATGGTTTCAAAATTGGAGATTTCGATGTTGCAGACAAGGAACACGGAAAAAGTACGCCCAAAAAGTACGAAGACGTGGAATTGCAAGCATTGCTGGATGAAGATGATTCACAAACACAAAAACAACTCGCAGAGCAATTGAGCGTTAGTCAACAAGCTGTTTCCAATCGCCTACGAG
>Ga0157364_1000523_pt1 | contig 26901 bp, 10 predicted proteins | sample AttsexASBM2_FD_111476 | JGI IMG/M metagenome (GOLD analysis project Ga0157364, IMG submission 111476) | Fungus gardens microbial communities from leaf cutter ant in Ribeirão Preto, State of São Paulo, Brazil - Atta sexdens ASBM2 | ecosystem: Host-associated > Fungi > Mycelium > Unclassified ... | reverse complement strand
TAAAATAAATATATATTGATATTATATTAAAGTACAAGTTACACATGTATTATAAAATTTATAGACAAAGTTAAAAACAATATATACAGTCGAAGATAAATACATATAAAATTCAACAAAAAATATATAATTTTTTCAAAAATAAATATAAAATTAATATAAAATAAAATTTTAATTTCATATTTTCATATAAAATTTACAAAAACAACATATCAGCTTACAATGAAAAAAAAAAACTTGGCTCCAGATTGACTGGAGAACCTATAATTGAAAGCAGGAGATGAGTGAGATGCTTCACGTATCTGTATAATAACAGTATAATAATTGTGTCACTTCTCCTCTTTTTTTTTTGCTATCCTTCCGCACGTGGATTCCCATTCATTTCACAGTGAATTATAAGCAGCCATGTTGATCACTTGTACGCTGCAATTTGCATTCCCTGTGTTAATCAAATTCGGGTTAACCAAAGCGAGTACAAGAGATTGCGCTTGTTGCTCTGCGGATTTAATGCCGGCGAAATACACACGGTCTCGTTTATCGAGTATTCTCGTTCAAGCTACGAGTATTGAATTTGTTTCATTGAGATATGGCTCGATGCGTTATATTGCTATACACGATTATAAGCGATCTAACGGGATTATTTTCGCATTATATTAATTAAACGTTCACAAATTAACATATCAGTAGCCTGACATGACGTATAAATTGAGATTCAATGTTAATTGCTGTATATTTCAAGCTCAAAACGATTATGTATTCAGCGAGGATATATTTGAATGCTATACGATTATCTAAAATCTTAAAAAGTATATTTGCGAAAATTGAAAATATAAAAATTTTAAATATTTGAGAATGAAATTAAGTCTACTTTTTCCTGGCATATAAACAAAAAATTATTTGAATAGTTAAAAACAGAAATTAAAAAAAAATTGTAGCGCTTTAATCGCCTACACAAGAGTTAAAGATACATAAGATACATAAAGTCTCTATAAAATTTATTAAGTTTAAAAAATTTGGATAGTTATTAATTATCATGCGCCAATTATGTAAAACAATGGGATTCATATAAAAAAAGATAATTTTAATATTATCACCATAAAATTAATTATAAAAAAAATTTCATTAAATATTATTTATTAATAACGCTATGATACAATTTTTTTATTCGCTTATTCCTTCATTTTTCTACATCTAAAAATAGGGTATATATTGTTGTTTTGCATTCGTCTTTTTAAAGATATATGCAAAGAATAATAATACAATAGCTTTATTAACAGACATTGTATTACTGCAGAAAACCGATTGATGCCTTCTGAAAGCATTGATTTCATGACACTCATTCTCGCATATCTGACATACGCGATACGTTGATAATTTTCGGAATATAAAAGATTCACTTCAACAAATTTTGGCAAACATATCGATTGAAATCATATCATGTCGATTTTAAAGTTTTTCAAAAAAAGTCACGTAGTTTAGTAACTCGATCGACTTGGTTGAAAAATAATAACGACGTGATAGGAATAACGCAATCTCGATTAAATTTCAATGGCTCAGGAATGCTAGAAATGTACAATTGAACTGGGTAATCTCGATAAATGTAAGTAGCATTGAAATGAGAGAGAGAGAGAGAGAGAGAGAGAGGGGGGATCATATTTCAAAATATGTCCTCACTTTCCTTCCAGCACGGTTCCTTGCAAAAAAGTTTTTTGAGCCATCCCTTTTCTCCCTGGCGCGGATCCTTGTGAAAAAGTTTTTTGAACCATTCAAAAGATCCCCCCTTTTCTCCCTGCCGCGGATCCTTGTGAAAAAGTTTTTCGAACCATTCAAAGGGTCCTCCCTTTTCTTCCGGCGCGGTTCCTTGCGAAAAAGTTTTTCGAGCTACCCAAAGAGTCCCTCCTTTATCCTGAAAATTCCACATGCCAGATTTGAGAAACAAAAATTCAAAGTACGTCGTCATTTTATTAACTATACCAAACTCTAACTGCACCTACGAGCGTCGTCTGAAAATGTATTTAAGAAATACAATAGATCCGAAAAGACTAAATAATGTGGCAGTAATGCACGTTAACAAAGAAAACTTGTACAACAATTAAATATAGATAATTTAATGGACGAGTTTATTCAAAAAGCTTGCGAGGAATATGTTTCGCAGTTTCAACACAATACAATGCATTTATATTTATCAATTGTACAGACGTACAATTACTACAAATAAACGGGATCATCTTCGCAAATAGTCGCTATATTGCTATGTACTATTATACTATCAATCGAAAACTGATGAATTTTTTCTTCTTTTCTCTTTTCTATTTGTCAATCGTGCGTAAAATGCGTATGGATTTTTATCTTGTAATGTATAAAATATTTCATCTTGTACATTTGCTTTAATTAATGATTTTGTTTTTATATCTCTTCAATTTGATATCAATATAGGAATTCAATTTCAATATATGATCATAAAAATGTATCTTTGAGTATTATAGTTGATAGAAAATTTATATAAATGTATTACATGTCAGTTAGGTCAATTTCTAAGTTCCATTTTAAGACATACAATTTTAAGAATTATTTTCTTTAAATTTTTTAATTTACGACGAATCTTAAATTGTTCTGACAAATCTTTAATAGATTTACTAATTGAGAATATCATTTAAAGATTTTATCACGAAAGTTACCTTTAATTATAGACAAATATTGATTTCTGTAGAATAAATATAATATCTGTTGCTTTAAATACGAAGTGCCACTACGGTCTGAATGTTAAGATGTTGAACTATTATATATATTCATATAAATGAATTAATTTCAGAAATGATAATTGCGTGCCGATGGTTGTCTTTCAACGCAATCAATTTGAAATATTAATAATCCCCCCAAATTTCCCAAATTAATCTTAAAAAAACTGTAATAAACTTATCTATAATATCTATTGTACACACACACACACACACACACCCGCGCGCGCGCGCGCGCGCGCACACACACACGCACACACGCACACGCACGCACGCACGCACGAACGCCACACACATGCACACACACATACACACACACAAAATAAATATTTAAAATTTATAGCAGTCCAACAAAACGATGTATTTAAAATTATGGTTTTTTAAGACTTAATTGTACTTAGCGATAATTTCATAATTAACAGCAAAAACATTCCTTCAATAAATGATCTTATATATAGAAATACAGATGTGAAAGACATAAAATATTGAAAGTTGCCTTCGAGATTAAAAAATCTATTTAAAAAATAATAAAAATATAATAATAGCATTTTTTGAAGTTCTCCATATTTATAATATAGTAACATAAAAAATATATAATAAATACAAACTTTCTTCTTTCTTTTCATAGTTTTGTCATAAGAAGATATAATATATCGGGGAAATATACGATACGATTTCTGACATTGAATATTTAATCCAATTAAGATATCTCTTTAGCATTATTCACCTTCATTAAGACATTATTACGAAATTCATGCTTCGACAATGTGAACGGACATCTTCAGCGAGCAAGCAGCGAACGTTGTGCGTGTAACGGGTATATTGAAAACGATTCTGTCGGATTGGATACGCAACATGTTTCTCCTCATGTGTATGCGCATTCCGCGTAAATTACGGTGCAGACGCGCGGTAATCTCGCGTGAAAAGCAAGCTGGCATGCCGATCACTTTGCGCGAATTTAACGTATGTTCGACGAAGGGACGATAACGGAATCCATGTTTCTCTCTCTCTCTCTCTCTCTCTCTCTCTCTCTCTCTCCCCTCTCTTTCTTTCTCTGCATTTGTAATGTCAAATTAATACGAACGTGATCGCTTTAAGCGAAATGCATACGAGCACGAAAATGACTTCCTCTAAGCCGTTACTAGCATTACGTGCGACATATGGCAATCCTAACTACTACGCGTCGGAAATACTTGAAGTTATTCTTCTACGACTCTTTCAAGACTTTCATTTCTATCTGTAGATATAAAGTGCTAAGTCCAAAGATAATATCGAAATAATCTCGAAAAATATTTTACGCATATATATGCGCGAATATTAAAAAGCCCTAAAAAGCCTTTTGTAACTAATATAAATACCAATGTCAGGCATTCTCGTAAAATATTCATAAAAAAAATATTCCAAAAAATATTGATGTGGATTTCACACTATGCGGCGTTTATATAATTCTCGTGTTAATAAATTATTAATAGATTGAGAAAAAAATTATTCATTCTAAATTAATTTAATTTGACTTTATTTCTTTTGATAAAGAATGAATGTATTTATAAGTCAAACATATTATATTTAACTTAAGTACATGCATAAATTCAACGAAAAAAATAAAAACAAACTAAACTTAATTTAGTCATGTTAACAATTTTTTTTCTCCAACCTAATGTAGATTTAAAAATGTTGGTTATATCTTATATCCAACACATAACAACACGGTGAGAATTATATAAATACCGAGAACGTAGTGTAAAATATAGAGAATGTTCATATTACTGTACTTTACTCCTCTACCTCACTATTTCGAAATTAAAATCACAATATTTTAAGGACGAACAAACTAAAACTTATTTCGTAACGCTATAACACTCTGATGAGACACTTTTTCTAGGCCAGCAATTCGTTTTCATCTACGTGTAAAGCACAGAATTGTAATTTGTATGAATGCTTTATTACAAAGGCGTGTGCAGTAACGAAGTAGCAACGGGGAGTCTGTGAAACTTTGAATCTATGAAACGGAAACTCATCCAAGAACAGTTTGAGACAAAGGTTAGAACAGATTAATATGAAGTGATAAAGCCGCACTCGAGCAACCGTGAAAATTATTTGTCACTTGGTATATCTCGATTGTCAAAGCCAAAAGATGTTTCATATTCAAATGATTGCTATCGAAATAAAAATTGACATTAAAAAAAGGGACAAGTTGTCATCATATATTGTCATCTTTATCAAGCAGGTTTATTGATCTACTGTTCATTGTCCTGGTTTTATATCGATGACCTGTGACACATATTTGTCCGAAGAGCGCCTTAATTGGAACAGCAAGTACATCCATATTAAATCACTTACACATGCAACGTGGAAGTGTTCTTGGAATGAGGTCGACAAAAATTGTTCCCTTCACAACAATTGTATCGGCTATTTGTCGTATTAAGTTACACAACGCGTAATTTTCAGAGAATGATTTAATTTCTTGTGCCCCTTTGAATTCTATTCATATCGCGAACACATTCTCTGCACGTGACATGATTATTAAGTATTTTAATAATAATTGTAATAGTAAATTAAAATGCGGTTTGCTCAAGGAAACAAAATCTGTAAAAAGCTTGAAAAAACTTAAGTATGTATGTACAATAAGTGAAAAAATTTATTAAAAACATCTAAAGCAATCTAAAACTTTTTTTATGATGATAACATTCTCGTAAATATAACAAGAACTTGTAAACTAAAGTTATCGTAACTTTAATCTCAGTGTAAAGTATAAACAGTATTATGTATAATGCAGTTGGAAAATTAAATGTTTGTGGAATTTGTTATTTTATATAATAAAACAATAAACTTTGTAATAATCCAATGCAAATCCGTAGTTCACACCATAAGAAGATAAGGAGTCGGCAGTATTCTATTTTTAAAGTTCATAAATTTAATTTCACAATTACAAATCATTTCACCCGTTGTACTAGAAAATCCTAAGGTATGACAGGGATGTATCCGAGCGCAGAAGTTTATTAATTACATTTACGAGTGCAGCGACTTGCAACAATTAAACTTTCAGAGTGGGCAAAATTAGATTATTGTCTGTAATGTCGTTTCTCTGTAATAAACGTCGATTCATCTAGAGGCTTATTATGACTATTATGACGATCATGATAATGTTATATCATGTCTTAAATATACAAGTCCCATTTTAAAAGATCCACTAAATATCTCAGAAATATTGCATTAAATCGAAAAGTGTTTTAGACAAAAATTTTGTGATTTCGAGGGGGACATGGTATTACTGGTTTGATCTTGGGTGGCGTTGTCAAAGTTAGGGCAAGGATAATAAGAAACTGTATAATAAAAAAATCAAAATTAATTTTAAATTTAGATAATAATTCACGATAAAATTAAAATAATTTGCAATTTTCTTTAATTTCTTTGAACTTCGTATATTATGGGAATAATTTTTAATTAACAATTTTATGATTGCAATATACTCAACTACCATTTTTGTAATATATACTTATATTAATATAATTCTTTCAAATTACAGTAACACATACATTACTCTTCATTTTGCGCGATGCAAAACATGAAATTTTATAATTACGCGAAAATATTGAAAAATATATTGAGAATTGCAAATTGAACACAGCTTGTTGATAAATTAGTATATACATATACAATAAACAAACACTAAAAATTTATTACAAAATAAAAAAAATTATCACACCGATATTGAGTTGTCGCGAAAGTTGAGTGGTGAAATTTCTCTATACTCACCTACGAAGAAAACTCGTATTGAAAACATTGCTGATCCTATTTAGTAATCTCAGCCTCACGATACAGTTAATTACGTTATAATCTATTCCGTCGATTACCATCGACTGGAAAGATTCGTGTGAACAGAGAGCTGGTTTCATACATGCATGTACACGTGCAACCACATCTTATCGAAGTGTGCATCCACGCGAGATTTTTATTTTGGTGGAAAAATCGCGTTAAGCTTTCCGTGTAACAAATAAAAGTTTCGTCCAAATTGTTGTGAAATAACGTAGATTAAAAATCCATCACGAAAAATCTATTAATCGCACCTTTGCAGTAGAATAGACACTATCACAGAATATCGCTTTTTTCAAGTATCTAATCAAATCCTGTTACGTTTAATAGTTGGAATGATAGCAATAATTTCGATCGAAAAAATAAGAAAATAATTGTATAAAATAATCTTTTCAAAAGATTTTGTGATTTCAACAGATTTAGTAAAGTAGATAAGCAATTTCATAAAAGAAGGATTAAGGGCTAAATTTTATTTGAATCTTGTACTAGCTTAATAAGATGTATATAATTAATAACGTCACGTATATAATTAATTAGATCGAATTAATATTAATGAATAACAATATATAATAAAATTTATCATCTGTATTGTATTGATACAGCGGCTGAAAACATTTTCAAAAAATTTTAATCTTGCAAAACTAGAAAGCGTGAATATATTAAACGTAATATTTCTTTTATTTTATTTATAAAATTGATGTCAAACATAACTTATCATATTCGCAACTACTTAAAATGCGAGTGCAATTTGTATTATTTAAATAAGCCATATTTAAATAACGCTGTTAGCATTAATGCTTGTAAAACATAATGCTGAATATTAGTCACGAAAATATATTATTACCATGAAACCAGTGGAAGTTTTTCTCATGCAGAATATTTTGTGAAATTTCATACTATTAATATATTAATCACCGTAATTGTAAATGATATTAGCCATAATAATTTAAATACGATAATGTAGAAAATATGTCGTTTTATTTCGAAAATGTTTTCGGAAAATCCATAATTTTTTATTAAAAGGTAATTTACTGTTATAAACATATCTTTTTCGTGATTTCATTCCATTCATTACAAAGCAAATTTATTTAAAGATATACTTTTACACAGAAAGAACGCTGAAACATCTAATAATTTAACTAGCTCTGAAAATAATTTCATTAGATTATCAAAATAATTATGTAGGGCGTACAAGCATAATAAGCAATACTGGAAATAGTTCTGATATTCTAATAACAACCTGCTTGAGCTACAAAATTATTTTAATAGGATCATCAAAATAATATTACTCTATTATTTCGACGGTCCAACAAAATTATTTTCAGATCTTTAATTAAATTTTTAATTACTTCAGTAAAATCGTTTTCCGTATTTACATATTATACATAAATTATGTTCAAAGAATTTTTAAAAATTAAAATTTTTATAGGTTTTATATTCACCTGTAATCAGTATAAAATATAAAGAGAATCTCATAAAAATTCAACCTCGAGCGTCTTTTGTTTCATCGTGTAGCACGCTTGCAAAATTAATTTACGTAAAAAAATTGGAAAAAATAATTCGGCTCTCTCTCTCTCTCTCTCTCTCTCTCTCTCTCTTTCTTCTCATGCAGTGGAATGTGAACATATTTGCGGTTAATATTACATACAATTAGGTAATTTAATCTGTGCACATTTGTACGCCAGTATACGACCTACGGTATAACTATTATCGTTGCCTCGATTACACATCCACCGAATCCTTATGGTACGACTCTGAGAAATTACGCGGGAACAAAAGCTCTATGCGATAATCTTTATTCAACTCAAGTTCCACAAAAAAGATACGATTTAAACGCTTAAGATAAGAATGCTACACTTATATATTCAGACAAAAATCGGTTTTCATGATAATAAGAAAATAAATATAATATAAAAAAGATGTTCTTCTCTCTTTAAAAATACAGTTTATAAAATACGCACGTAATATTGGAACATGGATATTTAAAAGATAGAGCTCTTTAATTTTTGCATGTACATATAAATAGTAGGTACAGTCATCGCTAATTTCATCAAAGTAATAAGTTTTATAAAAGCAGTAAGATGTAAATGCAATGATAATATGATGCTCTCATGGAGAATTACAAATTCCACGTACAGCGTAGAAAAAGGAAATAAGTATGCAAATGAGAAAAACTCGAGAAAACAGAAGCTAACTAAATCAAAATTAAAATTCAAATTAAAGAAGTTATAACACGAGAAGTTGAAATCGAGATACATGAAATTACAAGTTAGCGGAATGGCAATGCGTGTAATATACCAGGATAGAACAGTTTCGCTGAAATATCTGAAACAATAGCTAGATACAAATCTAAAAATAATTTAACGCTTAAACTGATTACTAGAATGTCAAAACTTTTTTTTAGCATTGCTTAAGATTCCTACAAAATTATTCTGATTATCTAACAAAATTATTTTCAGATTTGTACCTAACAAAATTTTTAGACTTCTGCAAAATTCTTTGTATGCAGTTTAATAAATAGAATACGCGAACTGTGATCCATGTCTGAAAATCTGATTGACTTTTCTGCGTCAGATAAATTCGTTTGTGGGCTTCGTATAAATATATAATGAATGACTTGAAATTTATGTATCTTTTTACGAAATTGATTGTTAGTGTCAAAAAGTTATTTTAGAGGAATAAAACGTTTACAATGTATTGCATAACGCAATTAATTCTCGAACTGTTTTCGATTTAGGAAAATGCAGAAGCTCTGCGAATAAAATCTCCAAAATTGACATTTTTTAAACTGATGTGCCGCAACAATTTATGGGATTGCGAACTGTTTTCAGTGAAGTCTGGCAGCTGAATACATTTTCCAAATTGATGTTTCCAACCGCGATGATTCATAGAACTTTTTTACAAAAGTGTTTTTATTAAATATTTTGCGATGCAAATGCAAAAAATGCTGCAGTAGTTTGACATTAAAAAGGAAAATATATAATTGATAGCATATTTAAATGCGCGAGTTACATAAACATATACTGTTTAATACACATTTCCTTTTTACACGCGAAATCAAACAAAATGAACGAACGGGACAAAATAACAGGATAATATGTTTGACGATATTATTGAATTCACACCGTTCTCTGCATTTATCGAATAATCCAAGGTATTTATTGTTTCATAAATTCATATGCACATTGTGATTACAATGTTCGATTATGCGAAGAGAAAAGAGTGGTATTCACGGCATTTTCGTTCGGAAGGTCCGTTGTTTATAGAATGCTCATTTATTCATATTTTAATGAAAGCATTTGCATTATCTAACGAGCACATAAAAAATTTTCCATATATCAAGAGCGAAAATATAACATTAATAAATAATTAAGAGCGAATTAACAAGCGAGAAAATGAAAATGCCAGCATTAATGCATAGCAAATAAAAATTAGAATATAGATCACTTTTCTGCATTTTTACTTCGTTTTTCGGAAATTGACAGTTCATCATCTTTAATAAAACAGAACCAATTTCATTAACATCCATCATCTTTAGCCTTCTTTTAACCGATTTCATGTCTCGTTTGAAAAGTGGAAAATCAGGAAAGACTAACGGCATTAAATTGCGGCTAAAGTTAATCGACATGGAGAAAACTGTTCGTTAACCGCTTTTGTATTGTCGGGATAGATAATGCTTGCAGGAAGTGCAAGTTCGAAACTCCGACACGCCATGACGGAAGAGTATTCTCGTTAGAAAGCATCTTCGCACGCCGACACACGTGATTTAGCGGGAAAAGTTTCGCGGATCGTGCGACACGAAACATCGAAATCGGCATCACCTTTCTCTGCTAAACTCTCTATCGATCGGAAGAGACGATTGGAAGGAAATCCGTGACTAAATAATCGTAAGTCTGTACACGTTAAAAGGAAATTTATGATTCTTTTTTTTTCTTCCACTTAGTGTATATTGCGCATCCGACTCCCTTCTTGCAGCACAGGTTGCGAGTAGCGGTATGCAGGACAGTAGGTCACCATCTCAGTAGCGGTAGACCGGCAAGTCCCCTTCTTGTCTTCTCTTTTTTTTTTACTTCTTCCTCTTCCTGCTCTCTCTCTCTCTCTCTCTCTCTCTCTCTCTCTCTCTCTCTCTCTAACCAGGCGGATCATATCTTTCCTAAACGGCTATTCACGTGACTGTCTTTTTCTCCTTCCTCATGATATTGTCGGAAGATTGTTAAAAGTACTTTAGTTCACTAATAGATGGATCAACATGTTATCAAAATGTTTTTCATATATGCGCAAATAATAATTTTCATAACGTTAACAAGAACAGAAATGTACGTAAAACATTTCAAATATAAAAGGATACAGAGAGGACTTTTGCGTCATCTTGATACAGCTGCTTTGTGCTGATTCATATTCAAAGTGATTTGTTTCCTGCAGCCGCTTTTTCCTTCTCTTCCGCTTTCTTTGACTGCATCAGTCGAGAAGGTACTCTCTTCCGGTATTTGCAACTTCACAGATATCACCGTAGAGCAGATGGCTTCTGTTCATTCTCCGCTTAACATATCCTTACTGCATCTCTCTGCGTGCTCTTTCACTCTTCCCGTAGCTTTCTCCCTCACTCACGCACTCATTCAGAGTCTTCGTCTTTCGCTTTATGATCTCTCTCGGGGTTTTATCTCTCTTGCCGCTTTCTGTCTCTCTCTTTTTCTCTTTTTCCAACCGCTTTCCTCTCATCTTACATTCTCTCACTCCCCGTTCCCCTTTATCTCACATGCTTGATGATCTCGAAAGAGTCGTTCGATCCTCACGAGAACCTCCACTCTTCTTCCACCACCTATCTCCGAACTGGGATCTTACGTATCCCCGAAGACGAACGGCGATTTACTCGCATTCGCGGCCGACATGTCGCATCATCCGAAATTCACTAGCAAAAATCGCCGTAAGGCGAGTACCGGTCTTAAGTAAGTGCGAATATGTTCAATCTCGTAACGAATCTTCGATATTGTGACGTGTACTCGTTGTGAAAATCCTGGATCGTACAATCCGAAATCTCTCTAAAGCTGACATGGACTTTTGTAAAAATTGACCCAAAAGAAAATCAATCTGAAGTGTGGATACTTCGATACTTTCGATACTTCGAATATCGAAAATTAGAAGATATTTCTCGATTATACTGTCACAATACTTTCGTAAGTTTTTAATATAATCAAGTTTTTTGGGAAAGATATAAAATAAAATGAACATTGATATTTCTATCTTACGTAATGTATAAGCTTTCAATATACGATATAATCTTAAACTTATTATTTTATAATTTTGTGACGTTAATAATAATTTTGATAATGAGAATCAACATATTTATTTTATTTATTAATTCTTTTTTCCTCATATAGTTCGTTGTTTAAAATTAAATTCAGAGATTATGTAAAATTTTGTAAACAAAATCATAATACATTAACAAGCTTGTCATATTAATTTGATAATCACTTGAAACTTACATAAAGATATTAAATTTGAAACATTATTTAATTTATATTTCCTGAATAAAAATAAATTCCAGATCGTGAGTTACTCTAAAAAAATTCATAATTAACGTTAATGAGCTTATTAATTAGCTTATTAATAGTCTCAATGTTTTTAGTAGGTACATGAATCATACATTACAGTATCGTTGCTCTAATATTTAATTAAACTATAATAGAAATTAAAAAACCATGAGAAAATTGTCCTCGTATCTAGAATGATAAATCTTTATGTGAATGTAAAAATAATTTAAAAAATTGTGATATAATAAATGTAAAAAAGATTTTATTAAATACGCGTTTATTTCTACTAAAAAGCGCCGTTTCTACATTAATTAATGGTAATTGTAATCCATATATTTGAGATTAAAATGAAATTTAAATGATAATGATATTTATAAAAACGATTAATAATCAACTTTACGAATAATAGCGCAATAATTTTATTACTCTATAATTATATAATTATATAATTATATAATTTTATATCAATAATCTTAATTTTAATATTATTTTAAATTACTTGTGTAAATATTGTTTTTATATTTATGGCATAACGTTCTTATATTTCCATTTGTCTCTCTCTCTCTCTCTCTCTCTAAAGATATTTTATGAAAATTTTCTCATCTGCGAACTTTATCACAAAAGGTACACATTTCTAAGAAAGGTATATTGAAATTCGCTAGGCATTCTGATGCACCAGCAAGATTATACACCAAAGTTCCGAGATCCAATACATCATGCATGGACCTTCCACTTCTGCCACTATAGGGTGTCGCATTACCAAATATTTTATTCCGCCGGGACCCGCGTATATATACAAAATATACAAGAAACCTGTCACAGTTGGATTCTCACTCTATTTTTTGTAACTTTATTTACTTGTATCTTTTTTTCTTTTTGTTTCACAATATACCATACGCTTTTAGAGAAATCAGAGACATGTAACATTGATATCTTTGAACATTAATATCAAGTTCTTGAATCTGTATTCTCCGTTGTAGAAAATTTTTCTAAATAAGCGCATGTGTATATAAATTTTAATTATTTCTCCATTAAAAATATATTTCACATTAAATAATAGAAAAAATTGTAAATTGACTTTGACAATGTACATTTTTGCATCAGAAAGATAATTTAATTTTCTTATATTATAATTAACTTTAATCACTTTCAATTACAAAATTTGCTTTAACAGGATTTAAATAGTATTTAAACAATCGTCGAATTTATATACGATAAAATTTTCGTTTCGGAAAAATCGCATATAAGTCCATTACATAAAATTCACCAAGATATGTTACTAAATGTTTTTCGGAAATACTAAAACATCGTGTATAAATAATAATAGCGTTTATTATAATCGAGTTTCGATCATAAAATTTTTATTTAACAAGATTTCTACTTATTTTACCAGAATAATACAGATATATCATAAATTTATGCAGATTCTTAGATATATTTTACGTGAATTGCATTACGTCGGTCACTTAAAAGCACATTTCGTTCGAACGTATCGTAAGGATACGGCTCATGATAAATAATTCCGTTCACAGATCCAGCTTGACTCCCGCAGAAGTGGGCCGGTCAGCCCCGAGGCTGTAGGCCAGTTCATATTAAATACTTGAGGACCAGGCGGAAGGAAATTCATAAGAAAGAGAAGAAAGAGTGAGGGAGCGAGAGAGAGAGAGAAAAATGAATTTTGCTAGAGGGAAGAAAAGAAAGCCGAAAGATTAACCAGTCTCGGGCATCTTATGATCAAAAACGAGGATCGAAAAAGAGAGATCGTTCTAAAGATCGATGTGTGAGCCGTGGAGATAATTGCGTGACGATAATGGGATCGGTTTAGAGGTATAGTGTCGATAACCGAGGAGAGATCATGATTCAACAAGTGAAGAAATGAGAGACTTGATGAACACAAAAGCGTCTACAAATCAGGAAATGTTCTTGTCGGCTGTTTCTGAGTGGAGAACTGCAAAGAGAAGTCCGTGTGGCAGAAAATAGCAGTTAGAAAATTGGATAGCGGTCTGCCTCAAGGCTGCAGCTTTTTACTGGACCAGACGCGCGGAAAATCGTAAGAGAGAGAAAGAAAGGGACTAACTTCAAGAACAAAGTGAAGTCAAAGCAAAGAAAAACGAGGAGTCGAGCAAGAGTAATCGACTCGCATAGCTTTAATGAGAATCATCATAAAAAGAGTTCATTTTCAAATACTATTCTACCGAGCCAAGATATTTCATTTATATGTCTCTTATGAAAAATAAAAAGAAAAAATTGTTTAGATGCTATATTTTTATGTATCAAAGAAAAATTTTACATATGATAATCCCAGAGATTAATTTAAAAGACAAAAAAGTTAAAATAATTAAACACGTGCTAATCAATTCAACGAGTAGTATATATGTGTGATCAAGGAACAACATAGTAGAAACGAAGAAACGTAAAGACGTAGAAACGAAGATATTGATTCAACGAGAATAACATTGCAGGAGAAATTATACATATTTATTTAAGAGAAATTGATAACGTAGCGATCGAAGAATCTGTTCTCACGATGCAAACATATAATCTTAGAGTTTACTCTCTAATAAATGAATTTAAAAAGAAAAAAATAAGTAGTTGAAACTTTAATCAAAACCATTAATTAATTGATGTCACCTATATAATCGTGAAATATTACATAAATAATAAATTTACAAAAATCATACAACTTTTACCTAAAAAAACGCTCATCACATTTGAAATCGATTTGGCTGATAAAAGGTAAGGACACGCAAATAAATAGACAACAGATATCATTGCGACAGATTTATCTTCGATTACATCGTAAAAAATATCAATTTACGAGAAAATATATACGGGAAAGGGACCACAATTCAAGATTCGCGGAGATGCGTGGCTGATAGGTCAAAGATCGCATCGAGGACAGAGAGAAAGGACCGTGAAAGTTACGAAGCGGAGGTAGAAGAAAAGTCAACTTAAGGTGTGGGTGTCTTAAAGTGGTGTGTCTCGAAGTCGTAAAGGTGATTTTCGAGTGGAGGTTTTAATCCTCGTTACGCGAACATAATAAATAAATACGGATTCGGTATTTACCAAAGGGAAATAGGCGTTTCACGAAATTAAATAACAAAAATGAGCAAACAAAGTGTACCACCTCCAGGCATCAATTCCTGCGAAAGGATCAGACCGGAGCGACCCAGAAATACGATACAGAGGCTGGTATGGGGTCCCGGAACACAGTTCCAGGTCGGTCATATTGGCATCCCGGAGGATGAAGGCTCAAATCCACGGATGGCGTTGAGAAGGTATATATGAACCGTATTTTATAGAAATTATTAAATCTTGAATCTTTTTTTTTTAAATCTTACTGTATTGGAGCAGTGATCTTCAAACCTTTTTGACACGTAAATAGCATAATCATATATTATTATTTAAAAAAGCGATAATTTTTTAAAAATTAAAAAATTCATTAGAAAAAAATTTGTAGGAAATGAACATGTACTGTAGTAAGATTTCAAAACATTTTTATATAAAAATGTATTTTATATAAAATGTTTATATAATTCATGATAAAAGGAAGAGTTTGAGATTTGCTGCAATATTAGAGAAATGTTTTGTGTTTCTAATGCGGAATTATATATCCGGAAATTTTCGCGAATAAAAAATTTTCTGTAATAATAATTTTATTTTTTTTAATATAATAGATTCATCAAAATGAGTTTACAGATGAGTTTGTTGCATGATTCATTGACTGAAAGGTCTTTGTTTTTTAATGTTTAAGCAAAATTTTGGTTTTTTTCTATTTTCAATTCAGTTTTTTTTATATATCTCAGCTTGTATATAAGTCGGATCGAAGTAAAAAAAGGAGGGAATTGTTCATAATGAATTCCCTTATAAAACTATGTTGGGTAGAACCCAACATAGATGATTTTAGCTATCATACATAACCCAAAAAAAAAAAAATAGAAACCGCCGTTATTAATGAGTTGTTCCTTTGTAATTTGGGCTTAAATACATATATATTCATGACAATGCGAGAAAATATATAATTTTATAGTCACAAAAATATGTATCGAAGCTGGTTAAAAAATTTGAAAAAATCCGCCAGAAATTGCATTGTTATAAAAATTTTGATTTACTTGTCAGTTTTGAGCAAAAGATCGTAGAGCAAATTTTTTTTTTAAATGTCCGGAATTTTATGCACACTTTAAGAACGTCATAAAAAGTTTTTCGAAAATTGAAGAAAAACATTTTTTATTTTTTTTGAAAAATTTTCCGATTTTTTGATTTTTTGGAAAAAAATTGTTTTTTAATGTAAATTTTAATTATTTATAAAATCTCTTAATGCCCTTCAAACGCCCTATATACGGTCAAAATATGTATTTAACGAAAAAAAACATTTAAAAAAAATTTTAAATACTTAAAATTTAAAATATTAAAGAACAATTTTTTTCAAAAAATCAAAAAAATCGAAAATTTTTTCAAAAAAATTGAAAAAACAATGTTTTTCTTTCAATTTTTGAAAAACGTTTTGTAATAAAACCTTAAAGTGCATAAACAGTTTTGTAGGAGAATTCATTACGAACAATTTTCTCTTTTTTTTACTTCGATCCGAGAGAGACTTATACAAGCTGAGATAAAAAAAACTGAATCAAAAACAGGAAAAAAATCAAAATTCTGCATAAACATTAAAAAACAAAGGCCTTCTGGTTAATGAATCGTGCAACAAATTCACTTGTAAATTCATTTTGATGGTTAAAACTTATTAAAAAAAATAAAATTGCTATTACAGAAAATTTCCTTATTCGCAAAAATTTCCGAGTATATGATACTCCGCTATTTTTATGTTCGCAATGTTCTTATGTTCCAAAGATCTTTTAAAAATAAAGCAAAATTCGTTAAAAAAAAATTTATAATAAGCATGTAAACAGAGTTAAAATTTAAATTATATAAACAATTTAATTTTTTATATAAAAATATTTTATACGAAAGAAACTCGCAATAGAAAAAGTTTGAGAATTGCTGTATTGCAGAATTTTTTCTCGCTTCTAATGAACTAGTTTTAATTATACAGCTCCTGAATAAGAATACCTACGTCTTTCAAAGCAGTACGTATATTTTTACGTTTGTACTGTTCTTACGTTCTCTGTCATCTTGTGTAATGTGAATATACCGAAACTGCTAATTAAGAATAAATAACGTGCGCTGCGTTTATGGAAGCACAGTATTTTTATGCATCATATTTGCGAGAAGAATCGTAACAAAGGATTCTATAAAGCAATAATACGGTTATAATTACATTTTGATTAGCGCGTACGTCGACGTGAGATCGTGACGCTTCGCTGTTTGCGTGTAACTAGCAGTTATCGAATTGCATTGTATGCTTCTCTCCCAAACCAAGAATCAGAGCTAATTATCGCCATATCCGTCAGACAGACAGCCGCGTGACGTGTAATAGGTTTATTTAATCTCGCTATGTGCATCGTGCACTAATGGAGCATCAAGAGAGAAATCGCTGTGACAATCAATTACATAAAGGTGATCGATCAATAATAGCAGGCATAGAAATCATAGTGTGCAAAAAGCAACGCGAATTATTTGTGTACAATAACAGAAATAGAGACGTAAATTCGCGCGGAGCCGCGCAATAAATCCGTTTAACGCCGTTTCCTAACAGGTAATTTACATGATAATAAATCACCAGGAACTATTTATTTGCAAGGCGAAATAAATTAAATGCGTCCTCGATGCAACTTCTTTATAACAATAATTCGCCGTTACATTGATCCCTTCCTTATGCAAGATTAGCGGACTAAGTAATTAGCACTGACAGTAGCCTTAATACGGTTCATTAATCCATAATCACGTGTATATCGCACAATAGAATATGTATTCAACGGAATATGTATTACAATGTTTAATCATTAGATGATTAGATGATTAGAATTTTATCTACTTTCGTCTGTTGGATTGGAACAAACATTCATAACACTACTTTATTTATATTACGTTTATATGTTTTTAAAAATAAGTTTGGCAATTATATCATTCAATAAAGTAAAGCTTTTAGCTTTAAAAATTTGTTTTTAAATTGCGATTCGATGATTTTTAACAGAGTTACGAACAATCAAAGTCAAATGATTTTTTTTATTTAATCCGTATATAAAAAGTAATAAAAAGTTTTAGGAATATTTTTGAAAAATAATTTTGTAAAGAAAGCTTTCACGTCAGAAAATCAAAAATTTTTGAACAATAGTCCCATAAAGTAAGAAAAAATTTTTCATTTTGTTCAATTCGTTTTCTATATACATATGTAAAAATTAAACTCACAGAAACTTAATTGAGCTCCAAATTGTATTTATTCAAAATTTTCACATAAAAAAAAGTGTAATCATATATTCATTCAAAATTTTAGATTTTAAAAAAATATTTATTTACTAAAAAAACTATGAATATTTAACGAGTATTCATATTCATTCAAATAAAATAAATTAAAAAAAAAGCTCCAATAAACAATTGTTATCCTTAACTATAACCGGCACTAATGATTTTAAGTAAAAAAAATGAATTTTATTTATTTTTGTCATTGTAATATTCAAATTTTATGGAAAGAAACTTAGAAATTTAGAAAAATATTTTAGAAAGTAATACATTTTTAATTTATAAATATCTATTCGATAGAACGCTATACATATTCCGATATAATTCCGGTTATGTCACAGTAATGTCATAAACATGTTATAAGATATCTTGGGCGCGTCGTTCATTATGGTCTGTAGACATTAAATTCCGAGATATATTATTTCCAATAAAAATATCTTTGTTTAATCTATAAATGAAACAAAGACTTTATTATTAATTAAACATACGCCCTATTGTATAGGTGGCGGAGTAAGCGCGCGGTGTAATCGTAGCCATTGTTTTTATAGATTTCTGTTTTCTCTTGTAGACTTGCAAGCTATAATGTGCAGATAATACAGAGTAAAAGTGAATACGAAACGAAAATATTCATAATCATATTCAAAAAATATTCATTCAAATGGAATGAAAAAATATTTATTTGTTTCTTGATGAATAAAAAAGAAGTGTATTCGAATGAATATTTTTCATTTTTTATTCATTTATTCGAATATTAAATGTATTCACACAATCGCTTTAAGTATTATCATGCGAGCGCGAACAAGATATAAGCAATACAAGATATGAGTAATCACAAGTGCTAACGCAAAGTTCAAATAGTATTGTTCACATTAAACCTGACACATTAATTAAACAGGTATAATTAAAAAGGGGAACTATTTTTAATAAATTTGTGAAAAATGATCAAGTGTGTATTTTTCTCGTCATCCTTCGTGCATCATCCCCAGCGTTTCTGGGTTCCAACTCTTCAGGCGGATCTCTTAATTATTAGTTATTGCACTGAAAGGTACTTTTTTTGTTAATAACTTTTTAAAGAACATCGAGCGATGGCTAAAATTCGTCCAAAATTACTCTTGACAACATATGTCAAGGTCAAGGTCATTGCAGGATATCCCCTATACTGCATAATTAATGAGATTTTTGATTTTAAAACTCTTTTCTAAATTTAAATTTCGTTCATGTTTAACGAAGCTAACAGCTATAGCTGCTTAAATTTTAAAGTTCAATGTTACAAACTTTTGTTTCAAATAAAATCCAATAAAAATAAGCTTGTTTCAGTGTCAGCTTGTTGTGTCAGTGCATTCGATCAACTGCATCAAGTGTTTTAGAATAATCTATCTTTTATATAAGATTTTAAAATGTGCATTAATATTTAAAATAACAGTTGCTGTAACTTTAATTTCGATTAAATACATGGAGTACTTATGCTTTTATTTCGAGATTAAATTAACAAATTTTAGTTTATTCGATCGTGTAATCGGATTATTTAGTCCCTCTTTCCAATTATATTCCGTTACAGTTTATAATAAAATAAAATATCAGATACACAATAGAACATTAATCGTATGTAAGATTAATCATTATTTGTATATATTTCTGATTAAAAATAAATTACGTAAATATCACCAACAATTATAAATCTAAACTACAATCATGAGTGAATTATTAGCGTATATATCGATATCAATATTTCCACAATCTATGCAAATTCACATAATCCACAATTCTATCTTTATACATCCAACAATTATATATTATTTAATAATATTATCCACGTCATATAATTATAAATTGTACTTTCAAAAAGAATGAATTTATAAAACAATTAATCACATTTTATATAAGAAATAATTTTTTATCTATACTTTTATCACACTTGATGCGATTATGCATTTGCTTAATTCTATTAATTATTTATCCATAATATAAAAAGCATTTCTAACATGGCATAAAATAATAATCAAAAGTTTAGCGTTAAAAAACGTGATAAAAATATAATCCTTGAAGTGTAAAAACTTCCGTTGCTATAAATGTTGTGCATTATATTTTACATCAATTATCGCGTAATATTCGTTGTCATGAACTTTACTTTCATACATCTAGCTAGTAAACAGAGATTAATTAGTTCATGTTTCTATAGTTAACGCTTAATTCATTTTATTTTCCTAATGCTATCTACAACGTTAATGAAATTTTATCGACATGCTACCATAAATAAGATAACATGATAATAACGTCCTTTCTTTCAGATTACTGAGATTGTATGAAGGCAGACAATATAGGGAAGCCGCTGGCTTTCTGATGAAGCTGCCACATTACACCTTAAAGGCTGCATTGCCGGATATTCCAGTGGACCTGTTGATCGAAACGCTACCACACAGCCTCACCTTGCTGGAAGCGCTTTACTCCCGATTGTTAGAACTAAACATCAGCGACATGAAGATCTTGCGGATCGAGCAAGTCCTCTGGAGGGTGGTGCACCTGATATCCAGTCAAGATCACTTCCGACCGCGAATCTGGTGTAAACTTCTCGTGTCATTGAACAGATTATCGCCCAATACGAAGAGTACGCTGCTATCGAGAAGACGTGCTCTAGATAGAGCTGTAGAAGGACTTGGCAAACATGGATTAGTGCCTTCCTCGCAGACAAACATCTCTGAGAACTCCGTTACGCCAAATTTAGTACCATTGCCGGTGGCATTGAGAGAAGAACTCGAGACGCGAACGGAAGCATACAAATTAGCGTTACACAAGATTGAAAACTTTGGCAAACACGCTGGAACTAATAAAGGTAGGTACTTCAAATTGTTGTTAATAAAGATCGTGTTGTATGATCACTTTATTCACTTAAACGACTATCGCGCGTTAATAACGAATAATAAAATAACAAAAATGCTTCTATAATTTTATAATATTAAATATTTTAAACTCATAAATATTCAAATTATCTGTTAAAAGCTTTAAATCAAAATGATAATGTTACGTAAATTTTACAGTGGTATGAATAATCTGTAAACAATCATAGTCATAAATCAAATTTCAATATTTCAATTTCATATGCAAAAAGCAGTGTGTTAATCAATCGCGACAAAGATAAATGATATCCATCTATCCTTCAATTACGTGTTTAATTATTTGACAAATGAATGATAATTACCATTGGCAGCGTAATATTAGATTAGCGAGAAGCAATATTTTACAATTATACGCTATTTTTTCCATAAATTCGCTAGGATTTCCATACGAGATTTGGCATTATGATGATTACACACTGAAGGGCATAATTATCGTCAGCTGTGCAATGAGATTAGCGTGTACCGCTAATTCCATCGAAATAAAGTTGTACGACCATTCGTACCGCCTGTATATTCAGAGTTCCGTGGAACCGTGAAGCATTGGATTTTAACGGAGCACCGCGTTATACATTCACAAATGCAAATGGACTAATGTCGAGAGCGTTAAATTATTTATACAGAGAACTGCACCGTTCTCTCGTTTGCCGATAGATTTCCACGACGCAATTCAAGACGTGTCATGATTGGTATAACATTCGCAGAGAAAGATGTTAAAAATGAAAAAAGTATACGTAGAAAGATAAACTACACCGTATATAAATATTGACAAATATGTGGGGAAATATATTTACAATATCATTCCTTAAAAATAATACATCAGCAACTATTCTTTAAAATAGTTAATTAAAATATAATTAATAAATCTTGATTATTCTTTTAAATCATACATCGTTGAAAAATTTATATTAAATTTAGCACATTTCATGTGCTCTCAAACGGTCCACTCAAATTTATGTGTTAATTCAACACAAGATGAATATGTTAAAAGATAACAAATATTTAAAAAGATAAAAAGTAATAATGACAGTTTCAAATCGTACAGTACAAATGTAAACAAATCGTGGAAACACATTTTTTTCAGTAAAATTAATATTTATGATATGTAAATTAACATATTTTATTCATTCACTTACGATTTACGTTTTAAAACACATTATTTTTATTTGTTTACTTACTCATAAATTGTATTATTGATGATTATAAATTAACTAACTAAGAATATTGAATATCAATTTAATATAAATTATTTAAATAATATAATCACATTATATTAAATTAACACTCGAAAAAAAAATTGTTAAAAAATGTTAAAAAATTCGACACAAAATTTAACAAGGACTTGGAATTTCCAAAACAAATACGAAATATTGTTTATTGTATAACTTTAAACATATAATTTTCCAATTGATTGATTCTCATCTTTAATCATTATCATTATCTTTCAATTGCCGTGAGAAAACTATTTTGATATTAAATAATTTTGATATTAAAATCTGCATTTAATCTCACTAGTAGTATCTAATCATTTCATATTAATAATAGACAATCTCTAATGCCTTCATATGTATACATGTATTTAAGTTATTTGCTTCACTTATTTGATTTTAGTAACAACTTAATCATGTCCAATGAAATTAATATCTCTCTTTTACTATAAAATATTAGAAATTATTTCATCAATCTTATCGATATTATTTTATTGGTTTTATCAATTTTATTAAAAAAGTATGGTCCATATGATTATAATATAATGAGAACAGACCGTCGGCCGAACTGCAATTTATTGGAGCATGAACCTGTAGCAATTTGTGCCTCGTGCACGAGAGTGCGGATATGCCGCATAATTTAATCTCGCCTCATTATATAAAGGAAAGTGTGTATCATATTTAGTTATGATGTCAGATAGATACTCCGCGATTTTGCTGTTCATGTACCGGATATCGGGCCGGCTATCTACGTAGCCCCGAGGCACCGTAAAAAGGTGATGGTGAATGTAGTAATAATCATCTCGCGCCATCATCGGTTCCGCTCTAATAATAAAAAATAATAATAACGACCTCGAAGAGAGAAAGAGAGAGAGAGAAGCTCTGATCTTTTCTTACGCTTCTATAGCGGATCAAGGTGTACAAGCGGCTTCGCATCAACGGCAGCTTTCCCTGAAGTACAGCGAGATCCAGCAACGCCTGATCGATAATCAGAGCTTGCTGAACACCTTGGAGAAAGCGGGCGGACCGTGTAGCTTAGAGAATTTACTAGCGGAGTTGAAACGCCGGGTCGAGCAGGATAAGGAGGCGCTCCGGGAATGGACGGCCTTGAGGAAATCGACCTCCGGATCGACGAACACGAAAAATCCGGCTCTTGCTGCCAGATTGTTGCAGTTTTCGAGAGGCTGCGCACTCGCGCTGCAGTTCATGAACGAAGATAAACTACAGGTAAGACTGAAACATTTCCATCAGGAAATGTTTTTCCCTCGGATGCTCCTGAAATTTAATCTTCAAAGATGCGCCCTTTTTTTCCTCTTGCATTTTTGTAAAAAAGAAAACTAAAGTTGTTAGTTTTTAAATTCAACTTGAACACTGAAATGATATTTATAGGAGAAATTCGACCTTGGATGAAGAAATAATCGGGATCGTATCCCAAGAGAGTTGTCGTTGATTATTGTTATCTATCCATGAAATAATTCGCACGACCGTCTCGAGCGTAAAAAAGTGTGAAACGGTTTGGCACAGAAATGGCGAACTATTAGAACAATAGGCGCGTCATTGTATACGATCACGATTTTGTTTGGGGGGGGGAGGAGGAGAAGGAGGACTCCGTAAGAAATTCGCGTACAGTCAGCCGCAACAATAAGAATGGTGAAAAATCTGCGCTGTCAAGCGCGAGAAAATGACCCCGAAACACACGATACACAACACATGCAAGTGATACGATTCCCGCGGGAATCGTTGCTTGCACTCCAGCAGCTGACGCGTCCAAAACAATCCACGTAGACAATGTCAAAGGCGCTGTGTGTAACCAGCGTGGAGTCCCATAAGGACCCTACGGCGAACCTAAATTACCTGAGTTTATTCCTGTTCCTGCTTACATTTAACTATTCTCTCGGCTAATGTCTATTTCTACAGACGTAGATTAATCTTAGTTAAACTTGGTATAACTTACTTTTTATTTTGTTCTAGTTTTAACAAGGGACCCATTACAACTGTCCGAAACTGATTCGATTCTCCTTGGAATATACAATGTTAAACACAAAAAACTAAGTAACACGTTTTTTTATAATATGAATTTAGACCAATAAGAATAAATCCAATTAAGAGAAATTATTCGATCTAAACGGATCTTAGGAAATACGATTTTAAATATTTCGTATTTTTTTCTATCAATCCAATTTGAAATTTGATGAGTGAAACAATCCCTCAAAATTAACGCTTACATTTAATTCAAATCAATTCGCAACAAAACGGTGAGGTGTATAAAAAAGTTTTAAACAAAACTTTTATGGCTTTTTATATATTTGATAACTGTGTATTTAAATTTTTCAAAAATTTAATATTTTTTAAATTAAGCAATATAAAAATGCGTATCTTAAATTTTTGTGTTTAACAACATATTTCAAGAAGAATCGAATTAATTTCAGACAGTTGTAATTAGGATTCATATAAGAATCAGAAAAAAATAAAAAGTAAGTTAAACCAGATTAAAGTTAATTTACATTGATAGAAAAGGATATAAGGTGACAGTAATGCATAAACGATGCAAGCAATTCAATATTAATACCCCGAATAAATTGCAAATTGATAAGTAAACGCGAATTAAATAAACGAGGATTGATAACCTAAATAGAACAACGTAAAATCTGTTTATACTTGCGAGCAGAAAATGCGAGAATTACGCGCGGACATAAATTATTTCTATCAATGGATATAAGCATGTAACACGTATTTAACTGAAACATCGGCGTTCTGAAACTTGAGTCGGAATAAAATATCATTGTACGGAATATTAAATAGCCTACACATGCGCTTGTACATGCGGTTCGTTAATAATACGTCGCGGAATACGTGCTGTCGATAACGCGAATCAAATAGCAGTTACTTGTTAATCAAGCGAAAAAAGCGAGTTTACCTAGGCAATAAAATTTATTGCAAATTTAATTGAAACATGTTTTTTTCATAATTTTCTATCGAGAACGAAGTTTTGAATAATATTATCCCGTCGAATTTACCGTAAAGTCAATATATAATATTTATGAGAGAAGTGTTTTCGAGCGCGCGCGTGCGCGAGATATTAATGCACGCGAAGCGTTAATACGTTAATATTGCGTATATTAATGCCAAGTCATAAATTATCGTCGTTGGGAACTACGACGCATACGTGATAAATATTTTACGCGTGCGACTGCCGCGTCTGCAGTTGCTGTGGAGTTTCGCAGCGCAATAAAGATTGAAAATTGAATCCGCGTCGCTGGCTGATACCCTCGGGTTTTCAGCAATATTTTAGAAAAACGCGAAAACACAACACCGGTCGCGATCGTGCGAAATGTACAATTTACATCACGTGACACGTATAACACATTTATTTGTGAAGAGAATAGCAATTTCTATTTCGCCGGACAATACAACTGGAGAAATTTATATTAAGTTTATGTATTATTTTAAATTAGTTTATATATTACTTCCCCTTTTTGAACGAGGTAGGAAAAGAAAAAGTGACGCTTTGATGAAAATAAAATCATGTTGAATGACGGTATTTAACACAACGGCGTCTAAAATATTTTCAGCAAACGTACAACGTTCTTATTACGAAATTTAACGAGAATTCGGTTGAAAATGCGGCGAATCCTGTTATCATCAGATGCTTAAACGAATTCTCGATAATGAATGCGTACGACAGTACTTTCATGATTGCATTACTCTCGTTAAATTTCGTTCGAAAACGAAAATACGCGAATAATTATCTTATTTACTTTCATTTGCAAAAGGTGATAACGAGGTGAATTGTAAAAAAGGTAAAAGTAGCATCCAGATCATTGTATAATAGAATCGAATTGGGAAACTGGTCACAGCATGCCAAAACGCGTTAATTGCTTTTCATTGAGTGTATTTTAATTGGAAGTTCAGTCAATTGCAAATCCCAATCGAAAAACGAATGGATCGAACGGTGAATATTGTGATTGTTTACTAGTTTATAGTACGCAACATCCATCCAATTGCTTTTACGTAGTGATAATATTTCATAATAGATAATAATTATTACTTTCATGAAAAAAAAATTATCTTTTTCAATATGTTTTCTTATAAATTTAAAATATAATAAAAAATTGAAATGTCGATAAGTAATATTAAATAGTATTCATCTCATTTCTAAGCAAAATTTAAACATTATATGAATTTCAACATTCTCTCTCGCGATTATCTCAGCCTATTCGCCAATTTTCAATTCCCTACTTTTTTGCACACAGAGACACTGCTTAAGTACACAATGATGTAAACAATGAAAAAATATTATTTAAATTTTTAATTACGAGTTATTTGTACAAGATGAGGACAAAACTAAAAAAAATCGCAATTACAC
>Ga0157364_1000522_pt1 | contig 26918 bp, 24 predicted proteins | sample AttsexASBM2_FD_111476 | JGI IMG/M metagenome (GOLD analysis project Ga0157364, IMG submission 111476) | Fungus gardens microbial communities from leaf cutter ant in Ribeirão Preto, State of São Paulo, Brazil - Atta sexdens ASBM2 | ecosystem: Host-associated > Fungi > Mycelium > Unclassified ... | reverse complement strand
AATCCTCTTTAATTGACAGGTACAGAATATTTAAAATAGAAATTATAGTACAAAATTATCAAGTTCTTTTATGTTGCATGTATGTGTGCACGTTAAGGTGGATTAAATAACTATAATAATATAGTTCAACTAGGAAAAAACATAAAATACATTTATATCTAAAGCACTTATTTAGAACATAAATATGCTGCTCCAACTTCGCATGCATATCATGCATAAATATGTATATTTATGTCATAGCAGCTGCAATATACATCATCAATTTCACGGAGCATTCCGTTCATATTCAAAAAATTAAGCCCGACATTCATCGATCGTTTATCATACTTCTCCGAGATCATTTAATGACATAATTGCCCAATGGGAAGTAAATCGTAATATTTTCACGGTCCATCTTCCGAGGAGAATCCTTGATCTCCCCGCGGTTCATTCTTGGTCGCGCGCCATAAAAATTGTCACAAAAAAGGCCTCCGACGCTAAAAGAACCCCTCGAAGCCATGATGCGAAAGGGCGACGTCGAAGGGTGCACTTACGGCAAAAGGGGTCGCGATATACACGCGAGGTGGGGTGTTTATTAAATCTTCTGTTAAAAGGGATAAAATTAATTCCGACAGATATTTTTGTATTGTTCGCAATTATTCAATAATAATTTCTATAATAAGAAACTGTATTGCTAATGAAAAGAGTTATACTCGATAGGTACTTATTTACAAAAGAGATCTGCAAAATTTTGTGAATGTTGTAAAAAAGAATTCATAATAGTTTAGAACAATCAATTACATTGCTTGACAAACTTATGTTAAATTGAATTGGTAGGATGTGTCTTATAGTAATTTTTTACTCTGATTTCAAATCTAACAAAATGAGGGGTCGGGGGAGGCAGGATTTTTAAATAATATAAATATTAAAAAATTCCACTACTTAGCTCTTCTTAGATATATGTAGATAAATAATTCATAGAGAATAGTTACTAAATTTAACATAATTTTCTACTCATTATAAAAGTTTTCAAACAAAAATTATTTTAATTTATGAAAAGGCTTTATACAATAAGCTGTTATCAGCAAATGTATATATTTTAAAAAAGAAATATGTTGGTTACAAAATTGTTGAAAAATTGGAATTCGTAGGATAAATTCTAAGTTTATTCTCAGCACAAAAAAATACATAAAACTCAAGTAAAATTAGCAACTTAACAAATTATTGACGAAGGTTATTTGTGATTATTTTGAAAAATTTAATTGAAGTTATATGTATCATTCTAATCAAATGAGAAACTACGTCTATTCCATTATTATTAATAATTGCTTTACGTAGGGCTTTATATAAAGTAAACACTAATTGTCATCAGAAAATTCTGAGGAAGTCAATTCCAATTGTGTCAGATAAATAAAGGTGTGTATTGTGATTTATCGGCGAGTTCTTGGTAACACTTTACCGTATTATGCCCCCGACTTCTCCCGCGACGAAAGAAAATTACGTGCACGCATGTGCGAGATTGTGATCAAGAGAGCAACATATTTCCTGGAATTGATTCATCGCAATCGAGCGGCGATGGACAGCGCGAATAGCCCTCTTCTTTCGCCACCTCTTTCCATATGCGCGACGTTTCCGTACGTACGAAACATTCGTCGCAATCAGCACGCAACAAAATTCGAAATGGTCTTTAATAGCATATCGCACGGATGGAAATGACTCTCGTGGGGAATGACTACGCACGTCCAATTTCGCCTACTAATTCCACCTTTATGACTCTTATAAATGACAGGTTTCTAACCTGGTGTTGCCGTACCAAGCGAGTACAATAATACGTTCGTCCTTTCAAAAACCGGGAAACGCGACGCGACGGCAACGGCATAGAATAATATTTGCGCTACTACTCGTCTCTGTCGCAGCCAAAAAGTCTCTCCATTGACGTTTAGTGCTTACTTTCATTACCATCGCTATCTTTGTACGTAAGTTTTCCCTTGATGTATGCAAATTACAGTTTAAAGTGGCGCGATGGAGAACACCGGTTTCTTCAACGATACACTTTCAAAGGAGATGCAAGTTTGAAATAAAAGAAACTCTGTACGATTTTCGAATGAATAACGTGCGCACGCAGTTTGAAGATAAATAGATGTCACCGGCTCTAAGTGAAGACAATCCTAACCACAATCGAACTTCTATAAATAAGATGCAAAGACAGAAATGGACCGATACACTTCGGGCTGCGACGTGTACTCGGAAGTACACGTGAAATGTATAAACATCGTCTAATTCTCCTCGCCACAGTTACAGAAAACGCATTCAGCTTTCAATGCACAATACGACCGGGAACTTGCATCGCCATATCCTCGTTCTTCTCACTTCCCCGACAATTGTATTCAATGTGCACGCATAGCCAGCTTTTACGACGATCGAAATGTTCGTATCATTCGACACAAATACAGCGAAACACAAACCGTTTGAAAGTATATACTCATTAAATGATTGTCCTTTACAAACATCTAGCTAAAATCTAGTTATCAATATTGCGAGAAAGAATGTGAAAGTAGAATTTTGCTAAAACGGTGTCAATTACTTGAATTCATATCATTAATTCGCAAAACTTTTATCTCGTTCAAAATATTTGTCGAGATCTTTTTGAGACTCTCAAATGTCATAGAAAGCGCAGGGAATTTAAATCATAACATAAATATGCAGAAGATATGCGTTAGATTTAAGCCATTTTAGTAAAAGTGGATGAAGAGGAGCGGAACTAGAGCGCATGAAGAAACAAGCGCAAACGGAAAACGGAGGTAAGCGAGCGTCTCGTACGCGTTGGGGAAGAGAAGGTGGTGAGAAGAGAACGATAAAAGATCATTAAAATGAGAGAGAGAGAGAGAGAGAACACGATATGCAGACAAAAGCAGCGAGACAGAGGTAACGCAAACTATTACGTAGCTCTTTCTAGCGGCGAGAGCACGCCCTTTTATTTTCTACGCTTCCGCCGTTGCTGTATGCGGGACGCCTTCCTGGATTCTCGTGCACACGTGGAATACATCCATTCATTTGGCTTTGAACCTCAATGGTAATGTTATTGCATCGTTACGAAGGTCGGCAGCATCGCACTCTTTCTCTCTCTCTCTCTCTGCGCGCGCGCGCGCGCGCGCGCGCGTGTGTGTGTGTGTGTGTGTGTGTGTGTGTGTGTGTGTGTGTGTGTGTGTGTGTGCGCGCGCGTGTGCGTGTGTCTCTTTTGCTCCGCCCTTTGCATGAATAACCCTTTTGCTCGTTTCGCCCATCTCTACCTGCTCGCTTCTCTACCTGCGTCCGCACAGTAGTCGAACGAAGTCGGCGAGTAAGCCGGGTGGCGATGCTTAAAGAGGGGTTTTTCGCGTCGTGATACGTGTACGTGATCCGACACGGTGTAGTTAGAGCCGGGTAATAACTGTCATTAGCATCGCAGTGACGAGTCGTCGGACGAGTACGAGAGTCGTTGTAGAAAGCCGATTTACAATCGTAACTGGCAACCTTTCCACCCTTTTCACTGCCACGTCACGTTTTGCACGTCACATATAACATCGATGCAGATTTTTCAACTTAATTACTGCCAAAGTGTGAACAAAATGAGGCCTTTTATCGTGTTACCCATTACTCGAAATGATTTAATTTTAAAGGTTTGGATAGGTCAACTGTGTTTCTCCGAAATAAACTTATTTTATTTTTGTTGTATCTCATTATTTGTATATTAGTTAATTCTCCATTGGCAAAATTTTTACCTTTCATCCGCAATCTGAGTCTGCGAACTTTTAATGTAGATTTTTATATTATTCCATATTGTATAAAAATTTGAAAAAGTTCTTATATACTTGTGAAAGCAAATTTCTATTATAGAAGTTAGATTGTATTTTGCTAATTTTTTTTTACTGATTTAAATTTATTTACCAAAGTTTACAAAATTAATCAAACAATTGATGATGTCTTTAAAATCCAACAGTTTGATGCTGGAAGTATATTTGATTACAGTTTTATCTTACTCAATTTCGCTTAAGAAACAAACACGCTACTTGAAATAAGTGTCATAGACGTTAATGATTTCCGTTATATTATAATGCAATACGTAATCAATGACGGCGAAGAGCGATGGCGCAAAAACGTTATGTCTTCGTCTCGTCCATCTTAACACCTCCTTGCGCAACCCTCCCTCTCTCTTCGCTGTTCGCCAAGACGGTATCCGATTCTCCGCGATAATTGGCACTCCGGATTGAATTTCCACCCCCGCTTCTCGTCATCGTGTCGAAAAGAACGAAGAGAAAACGACATCGGCGTTCGCACGGCCGTCGCGTCGTCCGTCGACGTCGACATCGACGTCGGGTAGTCGGCGACGACCTCCGGGAATGGCGAACGCGATCCCTCCGATCTCGCGTTAAATTTGCTGAACGCTGCTTTGCAATTCAATGAAAGAATCCAATCCTTGCGTAGAGGTTGGCCTACCCCATTCTCCTCGACAACGGTTCCTCTCAAGGATGCGCTCTCAGGGGTGAATCTGTAGGGAAACTAATAAAACTTAAGCTTTTAGGATCAGGACAACTATTTGAATCGGGACATTCCAAACTGATCTTGTTTAAAATATTTATTATTGCTCTTCAATGTCATAAAACTTTTACATAATATTTCAATATCTATGATATAATTAGCTGACCAAGACATAGAATATAGACCATGCCTTCCGTATCTAAATAGTGTATCTAATGTGATCGATAAAAATGGAAAAGAGGCACCGTGAAGACGGCCAATTTCTATTTTTTTCTAGCAATTTATTACACCATTGAATAGAAAGAACCAGGGATTGTCTCCGCACTCTATCTCTTTCAATTTTGTTGACCAATTGTACACATGGATTGCGCAGTCCATACTTTATGTCTTAAACATATTAATTCTCCTTCGACAATATGAAATTTTCATTCTTCGTCCGCAACTTGAATCGAACTTTGATGTAAATCTTTATATTGTTCCAGATAGTATAAAAATTTGAAAAAAATTCTTGCATACTGTAAAAGTTTTAAAGACTTTTTACAATCATAAAAATTGGATTGTATTTTTCTTATTTTCTTATTTTTTAATTTTAATTTATCTATCAGGTAAAGAAAAGAAAAAAATTATATTTTTATAATCTTTTTTTCCAGAATTTATAATCAAAATGTCGACTATGCCTTTAAACTCTAATAATATTGCTCCTATAGTGTTAAAATTCGAGAAATCATTTACTCTTTTATATATACAGGATGCGTCATTAAAATCCACAAATTTCAATTTAAATTTTTCACTATACTGTGCCTCCGTCAGAGGTTGTTGTTGGCGTCCGAGAAAGCCTGATACTTCTAGTAAACAGTCAGTATTCTTAAAATGGCCGCGATGTTGAAAACCATCAAATGCGAAGTATAATCAAAGAGCCGCGATTATCGAAGGCCTTCGCACTCAGCAACAAATAATTCGATATTTTGCATATCTGAAATCAAACGTTTATGACGTTGTGTGACTGTATGTGCAAAACATACAGCTTTAGAACAGTTCAACGAAGGTTCCAGTATGCCAACGAGGAAGAATCACTCGAAAGACGCACCGCGAGGACCCCGCAATCATTGAAAGAACTTAAGCGCTGATTTCGGAAGGCAATCGTTGTGAAAATTAGTATCGATTGTTGGTGCGAATCAACAATACGTCGAGGAGGACCTTCGATACAAATTAATCACATTAAAGATACGACAAATGCTCTCTGAGGCTGCCAGGACAAGCCGAGTTGCTCGCCTCCCATTCTGGCCTCCCAGTATCAACAGCCAGTAATTTAAATTTCTTGGACTACTACATATGGAGAATCTCTTCTGAAGAATCTCTTTTTTATGAGACATTCGTATCACGCTAAATTGCAAATTAGAATTTTGTAAGAATCATCATCCGAAGAAATCACCTCCCGAGAAATACGAGAAAGAAAAAAAACAGAAAATTGAAGAATATTATCGCTATTTTCATCAAGACGATATTATTCTGTTTGTCATGTGATTCTGAAGTTATTTTTAATCGAAGCGGTAGAAGATGAGGTATGTGCAGATAGAAAGGTGTTAGAAGCTACAGAAGCGAGTAATAATTCGCTTTGTCTTATGTTTTATTTTTTAGTAATATAAGCACTGACAAGTTAACACACCGGTAAGAGAAAATTCATGGTATCAAAATACTACGGGCGAAAATTGATATGTTATTCCATTCCAATTTCAGATGAGAAATCTGATTCGGTAACTGAAAGTTTCGCATTAAAAAGGCTATAAATGAAGAAAAATGAAAACCTCAGATCGAACGTTTCTCTATATAAATAACAATTATATAGTTAAAAAAAGATATAAAAGGAAAAAAATGTTTATATTTGTAGTGCTTTCAATTGCATCGTAAAAATAACTGAAATAAACATTCATTCTCTCTCATATTACCGGTTTATGGGATTGCAGAACATCAGCTACACGCTGCGAGAAGCCGAGCAATAATTGAGTGCGTAAAGCGACCGTATCTTTCATAACCAGAAATATCCTTTGCAAAATTCAATAGCGTTTATTTACTGATTGCGCATAATTAATATAATATAATTAAATTAGTACATTAGCTGTGTTAAAATACCTCGTTACGGTGAAACTTATTAACCCGACTGACGGTTTCGAAATATAGATAGTATATATTTCTCCTCGCACACACCGCTGGCATCGCGTGATTCTCTTTGTGCACTCACTTGCGAAAGTATTCCAATTCAATGCTCATTTACGTGAGGATCGTGCCTGCGCTTGACATTCAACGAATACGCTTCCTCACGGCAACGGGCGCACAGATAAGCACGTGCCCGGGTGGGTGCACAGTTCGTGCATGCGTGTCTCGATCTCACAGCACGAGCGGAATCATTAATACCTGCGGTGACCCACGAAGGCACAAAAAGTCAGTCGACGAGGCTCGTGACGCGGATGCTTTTTCTCGACGCCGGCGTAGACGCGGGACACGAGTGCGCGCGCGAGCGAGAGAGAGAGAGAGAGAGAGAGAGAGAGAGACAGAATGAGAGGGGGAGGGGGGAGGACGGACAGCACAGAGGGGAAAACGGATGGATGTGGAACGGGGCGGAAAGGCTGATAGAAAAAATATACGGGTGGGTGGGTGGTTGGTTGGTTGGGCAAGAGGAGAGAAAATGAGACGCGCAAAAAAGGGCGATGGGATGGGGAGAGGATGCGCGATGGGAAGAATGGGAGGGAAGAAAAAATCAAATAAATAGGCGGACGTGGCGAATACGTGGTTGGAGTGCGAGTCGGGAAGAGAAAAGGATCGCCAGAGAGATGCGGAGACGCAGAGAAACGAGCGCGAATGTAAGAGGAATAGATAGTAAAAGAGGAGGAGGGGATGAAAAAAGGAAGAGCTAGGAGAAAGTATAAGGGTGGCGGGAGACGAAGAGCGAGGGTGGCAGAAACTGCCAGATGTTTTATTGACGGCGGAGGTGTGATGGATCGTTACGATATTATTGCGTTGCGACGCAGTGCACCCAATCGAATACGTGTGCAGGGTGCAGCAGGATGCAAGGTGCAGCGCGCGCACCCTTCGGCGCTGCGTCATGCATTAAGGGGGCCGCCACCGCGATTCGATCTGCTCGCATAATACGTTCCTCGCACGGATGAAAAAGAAAGAGAAGAGAAAATATAGGTGGGCCTCGTGCGCCTCCCCTCGCCTATTCTTCTTTCTTCTGCAACTCGCCGCTTGCCGCTCGCCGTTCGCGCGGCCTCTTTTTTCCCCCCTTTTCCCGTTTCCTACGTCACTCCTCCATTTTACTTCACCTCCTCCCCCGCAGCCTCCCCTATTGTGTATCGCGTTGCAATAACGCGACTAGCGTGACCGGTGCTAACTTACTCCATCCGCGAGACAGTGAACTCGATAACTCCATCCTTCCACCGAGATATCCGAGCTTTCGTTACGTTTAGTGTCCGGAAATAAGATGCTCGCGCTTAGCGTTAATCCTATTTTAGAACGATGATAAATGGAAGCATTAAGTGTAACGAAACATAATACACTATATTCTCTTTAAACATTCCAGTAATTGTAATCGGGATATGTTAAATCTATTAAATAACAAAGAGATATTTTTCAGTATTCTCTGTGGGGAATAAAAATCTTAATAAGACATCACACACACACACACACAACATGCGTGTAAGCAAAAATGGATGTGTAAATTTTTCTTTTTATTACATTCGTTAAAGTCCGATAAGATCGAAGCCATGTCGCAATTCAGATTCTCCTCGATAATTACACCCGTCGAAATGGACCAGATAAATTAACTGCAAACCTGCACACTTTCTCAAGTCTTAACTGAGGCATTTACCATCGTCTACTCGGATCAATGTCTGGTACATTGATACTCCGGCATCCGAGCCAGCTGAAGTATAACCCGTGAAAACGATCGGAGTGCATGCATCTTTCTCCTTCCTCTCTTCCTTCTCATCCCCGGAAGTGCATGTCATCGTACGACGAAGTGTGTCGCGTGTCCGTGACACTTCCCCTCTGGAAAGTATGCTCAATATAAGAGAGCGCGATTACCTTCTTTGTTCTCTTGGGGAGGAGAGGGGGGGGGGGAGAAGGCGCATGTTTCTACGGACGTCAATAGCCCGTAATGCATGTGTCACAAGTAGCGTACACATCGTCAAAGCATACGGATACCGGCGATGATAAAGAATGCAGACGAATCGATTGCACGCGGCGCTTCGGGACACACGGCATGCATTTTGCTCACTCGGAATGACACGATCGACATTGAGGATTGTCGTTTAGCTTACGGATCGCTCTCTGTATTTTGTAACAAGCCGCGTCGCTGTGGATGAAGGAATTCCCGCATCGTGTACCCAGAGAACGGGAGACAGCGACACCGCGCGCACACTCGGTCGGTGAATATTAAAAACGCTGATGAATGTATACAACTCTATCCGGCAGCGTTAAAAGCACGTCACGCGTACGGATAGATTGCAATAAACGCCGGCGCACTCGTGATAACGCTTTGAAACCCCCTGCACTTTACACGCCGCTGTATCATGCAATTCCCTGGCTCTGCTGCCTGCCTGCTCGCGTATCGAAATACGTGCTGTTACGCCCGTATAAAATACCTTTCGCAAATTGTCGTTACGGATCGACGATGGCGATCCTGCGTCGTACATTAAATCCGGGTTCTGTAATGGATAAATCATATTTTGCAACTTTCGCACGGAACTGTCATTGCGACTACGATATTTCGTCGGTCATTTACAAGATTGTGCACTTTATGAAAGATGACGATCCAATTTCAACATAGCGTTTGAAATATTCGATGGACTGATCCAGATCTCGTTGGGCGTGGATGCTTGCAAATTGCACGTGAATACTGGTGAGCGATTTCAACTAGCGACGCATAGGTATATCGGAGCACGAGGACTGTATATCCCCAATCCGGACCAAGTTTTCCTAAACTCGGATCATGCCTGCGTGTTAGTCGAGACGTACCTGATCTCGAGCGTTGCAGATTCGTTCCGGTACCCGGTGAGTTAATCTATCCGCGAATTATCGCCGTCGGCCCGAACTTCTAAACCACCGTTAGCCGACCGCCACGCCACGCCGCCTCGAGAGCCTGATTTACCGCTGCGAAAGTAATTCCGCATCCGGAGAAAGAGAGAAAGGGGGAAAATCCGTCTGCCTGTAACGCGCCGTAACACACGTACAACGGCATATCCGTCGTTTCGTTCCGCGAGATTCCAATCGGTGCTCGCTCGGAGTCGATCAAGCGAAAAAACACTCACGACGTCGCATCGTACCAACGTACATTTTATATATATATATATGTGTGTGTGTGTGTGTGTGTGTGTGTGTGTGTGTGTGTGTTTTTCTTGTTTTTTTTCTCTTCTCCACCTCCCGTCGGCACCCTCGTTTCCTTTCCCGACGGCGCGACGGACCCCCCGCGGAAAAATACATGGTCGTACACACATACACACACACACACACACACACACACACACACACGCGCGCGCGCGCGCGCGCGCGCGGAGGAGCCGCATAACAGAGACGTAAATAGCTACGAGCTATGAGAAGCAGAGGGCGAAATACACGCGTCATACGCTCGCATTCATAGTTCATATGTACGAAGTGACATATGCATGGGCGAAAGGCCGAGCGACATGCAGAGTACCATAATCTCAACGTGGGCGTTTGATGTCTACGGGAAAGTTTAAGGTGAAGGCAACCCCCCGCTGCTCTGGCATCCTTTCCCTCTCCCGTTGGAACATGGGGTGAGACTCAGCCAGGAAACGAATGAGCTACGACGAGCCGCGGATACGTTGTTACGAGGTGTCGTAGCCTATCGTCCATGACTGGTCTATTAATACACCCTTTATTACTCCGTTAAAACAGTTGACAGATGATAGAGGTCTGTTAACGACACCACTATATTTATGTCGAGCTTACGGGTCGGCGTTTGTAATATTCGTCGCAATAGGGGGGCTCCAAAATAATGAAAATGTACCTCCTATGTTAAGATGTAGAAGTAAGAAAATTATATTGCGCTGCCAAAGAAAATTTGAAGGAGAGATGATTATCTTTAAGGATATATTAAGAATAGATATTATCTTGCTTTTTCAAAAGACTGCATCAGATGTCTAATCCTGTGGTGTTTAGGCTAGTCACGGCTATGTACAAATTGCATAAATAAAATCATATATTAAAATTTAAGGCAACATCCAATATGTTTAAACCACACCTAGGAATATATCAACCGCTTATCGTATTCAGCATCCATTTAGCTTTTCGGATTTAAAGATCATGTTTTTTTTTCTTTAGAGAAATCACAACCGGATGTTTCATCGTAAACATCGAAGAGAAACGGTGCAAGGTAAATACGCGATCATAACATCATACATCTCCTAGCCCAGCAGGATTAGATCGGACAGCCTCAAGACATTATTCTCCGGGTTTATCGACGATGACGGTAACTCCGAGACACGGGCCGATCTATCAAAATCAAGGAAACGACCGTTCGATGCAATTAACATCCTCCCTTGCGAAATTACCTCGCACCCTGATATGTACAGGCGAGCGCAAGTGTCGAAACCGGCGGGAGAGATCCGGAGTATATTAGCAGCATTAATTACGCGACCCTTCGGCTCGTCGTTGCGAGGGTAGCTATGTGCGAGGGCCAACCCCCTGCCGAAATCTGCAGGTCGCAACGGAAACGAATAGCCAGGGCCGAGCCGCGGTTTCAAAACGAACGATGGGAGCTGAATGCCTTCACATAGCGGTCAATCCTTGCCTAAGTAAACAATCCAGACCTTCGAGTCTCCTATTAATTATCCTGAGCGCCGTCTTTATAAGATTCGAGAATACGCATAAACATTCATTACATTAGAAATCAATATACTTCGAATTAGTTCTAAAAACCAATCGTATAATTTTCTTTTAAAAACACGAAAAATGTAAAAAGAATTTTTATCATATCAATCTTTAAAAAATTCATAGTACGAACTTTCTTTTTAGAAGAAACTTCGTTACTCTTTCGTGAAGAGATTTGAGTGAGATTCGCGGAATTCGATTAGGATAATACTTAATTAAAATTTAAATGGAGACTTAATTTAAAAATTCTTTCTCCAATTTCTCTCTTTGCTGCATTAAAGAAAAATGTTCATACATATCTACTCGCATATTTTTTGCTACGTAGTTACAATATCTCTGAATTTTTTTCGTGAGATAAAATTGCCAACTTTGCACGTCCAAGTCGTCTTCACTTGCTTTCTGACAGGGTGCTGTCCAGAACCGCGTAATTGTATTAGTAATGTCTGCCGTCACGTTGCCCGACATTGACCACTGTCAACGCACGATGAGAGGCGCAATGGAAGCAGAGAATCCTTTTATTAATTGCGTCCGAGGGAGTGCGCAGGAGGGCAAAAAAGAGGGAGAAATGAAAGGGTTGCTCGACCCATGCGTCCAGCCCATGGTCAGCAACCTAAGATTGCGCCGCGTCCCGATAAAATCCCATTAACTTTATCTGCATCCTGCGCGGTGCCCTATGAAAAGCCGTATTTCGCCCGCTTTTATCGCACGTGCCACCCCAGCCGCACTCTCGCACCCCCCCACGTCGTGTTATGAACCTTGCTCGACAACAACACGACGACGACGACGACGACGACGACGACGACGACGACGACGACGACGACGACGACGACGACGACGACGATGACGACGACGATGGTAGTGATGGTGGATCGCCGTTATATTGCTGTTCTCTCCTTCCCTCCGTTGAACAGTGATGTGCGATATATTCGCATAATTACAAGTTCGGAGATTTGTGTAGAGGCATTAACGACACGTAGCTATTAGGGAGTTGATTTATATAGAAAGATAAATCTTTTTATATATTAGCGTACAATATTCTTCATATTTCTATATATCAAGATCTTTTGGAATGCTGCATTGATGGATAATTGCTAAGTAGTTGATTAATTCAAATAAAATTATTTTTTATGAATTCGTTTTAGTAGTACAAGTTAGATTGAAAATCTCATTTTGGTCGCTATGAAATTAGAAACAATTCACGAAAATTCTCAAGTTATAAAAGACTTACTCTACATCCCGCCATCGCTACGCTTTTAATTAGAAGTTATCGATCGTTACAGTTTAATTGTCCTGGTTTTTCGTCTTAAATACATCCCGCCGGGCCCAGCTAGGCCATTAAACGATTCATTCGTTGATCATGCGTCCTGCGCAAAAACTCTAACCGTACCTAATTTCCAGCTCCGAACGAATCACTTTCATGGAGTAATTACTGCTAACGCGATATCGGCTATTCACTTATCTGACCACGACTCAAGATTCGTCGTTGATTGAGAATGTTCGTAATTTTGGAGGAAAAGCGAGGTACGGAAAAAAGAGCAACTCACTTTTCTATAAAAAAAAAGTCTCTTTACCCAAGTTCCACGAACATCTTATTAAAACAAATGGTCGTCCATACTCTCGGAAAAGACACCCTTAATTACGTCGTCCTTCTTAGCAAACCGGGTCATACTATCTACATACCCATTGTCATTAAGTGCTCCTCCTCCAGTTTTTGTGTCCCGTGGAACTTATGCCGTTTGGGAAGGATCTCGAATCTTCGCCTAGGATATCCCACAATACTTGCCCCCGAAATTCCTTATGCGAGCTTCCGAGTCTGAACCGCGGACAGATCGATATTAAGTGAGACGTTTTGTAATAGTCGTTCCGAGAAGTTCAACGGGCCGTCTTAAAATGAATTTATAACTTTGCTAAATTTGACGCCAGCGATCGATCATCCTCATCGAGTTACTGTAATTTAGAAAATTGATGTTCCGCTATTTTCGGCTCGTCTATGTAATACAAGACGTAGCGACCTAGCAAAATGGCGTGTAACTATCGATTAACCCATAACGCTTCTTCGAGCGATCAATATGCGCAAATATCGGAGATATAGATCGGCATAAAATTGTGTAGCTCGTAATAATGATAGCGACAACTAGGATAGGGTATAATGTGACACGTTTACGTGATCGTTCAATTGAAGTACTTAAGTATCACGTTAAACCTTCTCGTAATTCCCTTGTACTCTTTCTCTCAGTACATTATGGCCTACACAGTGTAACTCCCACTGTCACGCATATGCTTTTATACAATATCCAGCAATCTACCAAATGACACGAACAGTCGAACAATTTAGGGGAAGACCATATTGAACGCATCGTATACCTTTTCAGAATCAATGAATTCTGGGAAACATTCTCAAACTTCTTATTAAATAAAAGATTATATAAAAAAAACTCCGGTCATATTTAATTTAAATTTTGTATTTAAATTCCTCGTATTTACACATTTTATAATGTATTATTCAGAAATTTTGTAAACTATTTTATTTAACAATTCTGTAAATGTGAATACAATAAATTTTGCAAAATAATGAGGAAGAATTACGAAAGTTTCTGAAGTTTAAAATTTTGTACGAAGTTTTAAGTATCTTGTCGCGCAATAAGGAGTATCTTCCCTCGAAAAAAATCTCAGCGTACCCTTTCATGGCAACAGAGTAACAGGAGAGAAAGCAAGCAGAATCTCCCTCCAATGACTCACAGTGACCGCGGTAACCGCACATAAATCCAGATCGACCCTTCACCTCGGAATCGCGCGCGGTGATTTAAGCACTCGGCAGGCCGACCTAATATGGTTTCCTAAGTAGAAGAGTGTCATCGAGCGTGTGATTCCCTCCGTAATGGTCTTTCGCTTTCCAGACCGTTAAGCAGCGATACGTTGTAAAGCTGGCTCAAACGACAATACATAGTTAAGATGTCTTGAGAAGGTAGCTTCCTCTATACTTTAATATGTAGTCTATAAAATAATATGTAGATACCAAAAAAAAATCAGCTTCGACATTGTGTAGATTAGATATAGATATTAAGGCTTCTGAGTAGTCATCACAGCCATATTGAATTGTGAGGTCAGAAGCGAGAAATGACATGTTAATTTTTATTATATGGCATTTATAAATAAAGACAATTTGGATAAAACAAAATGATGAGATTGCTTTAAAACATTTGTAAAAATGGACGAAAACTATGCTTATCTCCCCTGATAATTATTAAATAATCATAAAAAGTGACAAAAGGCACGTGTAAGTGAAAATAAGCTACGCATGCGCATTGAACAAAAGCAATTTATGTGACTTTTCTACTCAAGAATCTTAACAGGAGATTTACTACAAGAGACACATTCTCTTCTAAAAATCTTATATTACAGAATTGTAAAATAATTGTACTAAATTTTAATAAGATTTCGTTCTGGATAGATTTATTCAATACTTATAATTTTTTTATAAATTAATCCGTAAAAAATAAAAAAAAATTGTATCGTTACGTTTTCCCGATTGTCTGCTCATACGTAACACATCGCTTTTGCCTATAAATATTCATTTGTTTACGTTGGAAGCGATTGAATTTGTTCGCGGCGACAAAGCAGAATTTATAATTGAAAGGTTAGTGGATATAGTTTAAACCGGCTTTACTATGACTGTATATAAACGAGAGATTAAACAGTCATTAAGCAATTGCGTTCGTTTGCAGTTACATGAGAAGTGAATGGGGCAAATGGGGGAATTTCTTGAGAGGAATATTTGGTAACTCCATACTATTTTGGGTTTCGCTTTGGAACGTTGATGCGCAGACAATTCGCGAGGGACGTGATTGCATGGCTATCGATTTCGTCGGTGCGAAGTACCGGGAAAACGAGGCGTTCGCATATAAAATGCGCGCGCGAGAAGAGTGTCACGTTCAAAACGGAAGGCGTTACGTTCGCATTACGATCCCCGATCGTGCAAGTGCTCTCTCGGTCTCCGCAGATATGAATGCGCGTATTCGTGGAGAACAATAACGTTTTTATAACCCGGGCCCGTCGTGCACTCTTCATCAAGGGGAGCATCTCCGCAGAGTAGGATAGATGAGCCTGTAAATGTACATCTATAGCCACCCTTAGGTCGCAATATCACGCCACTGGGAGATGTAGAGGCGAAAACGGTCTTGTTTCTCTCTGATGGCAGACATTCGTGGTCCTTCAAAAAATAGCGCAGTCGGACCTAGCGAGATCGCACTCAGAAATTCGTTAGTGTATGAAAAGAACAGTTTTGCTAAAGTATCTAAATTTAGATGTGATATATGATAGATCTGAAAATAATTTTTAGGATCATCACAATAATTATAGAACTTTCAAGCATGATGAGTAATGCTGTAAAAAGTTTTGACATTCTATAATAGCAACCAGTTTGAATGTCCTACATATTATTTTGATGATTCAACACAATTATTTTCAAATCTGTGTCTAGCTAAATTTTTAGATATTTCAACAAGACAGTTCTAGAAATCCTGAAGAAACCAGAGATGGAAACCATTATGTTTATATCGAGAAAACTATTCGGCTTATCTCAATTCACATCTTCGTATTTCATTAAACTCAATAAATACACATCATTTTTTATCATATCTCCACACATCTTTTTAGTATATATATTTTTACCATTTGATCGATGCTGACATTTATCATGCTGACATTTTATCAAATAATACTGTCTGATGGACTCGAACTGTCAAGCGAGTCTTCCTATATGTCTTTGATATGACTGTTTTTGAGATCTCTAGATCGCTCGGTGCATTGTGCTGTAAGTCGACACAAACGTACATTATTTATCAAGAAGAAGTGCTACGGGTTCCTCACTTCGCGATCATTGCCGAAAAAGTCTAGTAAACTTCGCCAAGAGCCCGATAACCGACGCAGTCACGCAACCCTCCGATAAGACGTAGACTTGCTCGTCGCGCTCTCAAGCGAACTTTGTTAAGCTACTCTCCGGTAAATCCGTCTTAGCGTCTTCAGCAGTCGTCGCGAGCTATACGCACACCGGTATTCCTCGTAGAGGCAAGCCAATAAATAGATTCGGTAAGGATTCGTGCATCGTTGGAGGGTTAAAGACACGACCTGTACCCTCCTTCCTTCATCTCTCTCCGTCTTTTATTCTGTCTCTCTTCCGCTGCGACTATCTTTATCTCTTTTGCCATTCGAGCTCTGTCTAGCTTCTCCACTCGGTTAAACAACCGACGTTTGCTCAATGTTTCAAACAAACTGGCCTGGGTGAGGCTTTATTTGCAGTGAGTTGGGCATCGGCGAGAGCTTCAGCGAGAGAGCTCAGTCACCCTGCACCCAGCAGTAACCGCGATCTCAGTTGAGCTCTTTATGCTTACCGGAAACGGCGGAAACACGCACGTGTACGTACATATATATCTATCCACCTACTTCCTCCACGCGATCTTTCGACACATCGAGACGCGTGAACGCGCGTGTATCACATACACGTGATACTTGCTCGCATATAAAAGCAAGTGGAGAACACAGGAGGAGATTAACGCCACACGGTTCATAGCGGAGTGATATGGAATGCGCAGACAGTGTTATAGATACATGTAACACAGGTTTCGCCATGTGATTACATGTTTGTGACAATGCGATACGGTGCGTAGGACTCTCTACCTGGTATTGTGGAATCCCCTTTAAGTCAGTTGCCTGGAGAAGCATCTGTATCCCGATGCCCAGCTCGCTAATGGCCGATTCAATTTACTAATGGTCGCAGTCCGGGTCGGGTCAGTCCTATTAGTTCGCGAATTTCGCCGACATTAACTACGATCGCTCGCCCCGTAGATCTGATCGGCCCAAAATGCGCGTGTTGCAAGATTAACGCGGAGGTTTCGCTATATCGGCTTGGCAGTTCGAACGAACCTCCGCTCCGCTATCACGCACGACGGAGTCATGTCGTTTCGTCCCGATGATCGAACTCGATATGCACATCAGCGTACATATAGTACATATAGTACAGTTGCATTATATATAGTATAGTTACCTTATTGAAAGAACAACATGAAATCTTTTCACTTTTCAATTTTTTTCCATAATATCTGTAAAATAGTTCCTAGACGCTCAATATTATCTCACTGAGAAAAATGTTTAGATACGTATAATCATTTAGTTTGTTGATGTGTGACTAGCAAAAACTTTCTTATTTTTTCATTAAAAAATTTTGATTAGAACAATTTTTAAATAAAAAAGTAAGAAAGTTATTATAATCAAAATCACATATCAACAAAATAAATGGTTATACATAGCAAACATTTCTCTCAGGGTATACATTTATTTTGTATAATATAATTAATGTCTATTTAAACAATTTCAAACAAACAATTTGAAGGCTCAATATAAACTTCCAAACGATCAATAAAAAAAATATTGTACAATGTTAAATATTTTATAATAATATTGGCCATTTAAAGACTGCTTTAAACCTAAACATTTAATGGGATCTTCTGTGTCATCAAGGCAAAATTTGTTACAGATCTTCTCGAGCATGGCTTATGGCGCGTAATCAAAAGACGGTACCGAGACCATTCAAGATGAACGCGAGCAAACGGCGAACAAGGGCAAATTGTCGAGTATACTCCGCTCTGAGCCAGATTATTCAGGGGCCGAAATAAGTTTCGCGCGCGCGCGCACACACGCGGTCGATATACCTTTCGCGCTTCCGATGTCTTTCGAACTGCAGGGAAGCGTACAACTGGAAGGAGAGATAGGGGTCCCAGGGAATGTCCGCGGGGGAACAAGATTGGCATCCGGCCAAACGCCGTTGCGTTATCGGCGTCGCCGTTGGTAAATGCAATACGCAGGACTTGATTTGAATTATGCCGCCTGCCGCTCGTCCGGAGCTAGGTAAACCGGTCTCTCGCGCGCGGAGAGGCGGACATCATAATATCCGCCGGGATATGATATTAAGCGAGCCGCATCGCGCCGGGGCCGGGGGTACCTCCAAACCATCGACCGAGAGAACGCGAACGAGAGAAGACCGGCGCGACAGACTTCGCGGATCGATTCGTCATCCGGCGAGTAGGGCGCCGGTTATATGCGCGGTTAATGGGCAATCGTGGCCCAGACAATGGCCCAGTGTATGGCATATCTAGAAGCTTGCACACTCCTTCGCAGACGCTCCTTACTGCCATGCCGTTTCGTTCTTTAAATCATTAAGCCTATCCTCACGACCAATCGACCGTGAACTCGATCCATCTCGGCGAAATTATCAGCATAAATGAACGTTTCTGTTACGCTATGTGCATAATATAACAGACACTGAATGGAATACGTTAACGTGTATATATTGTTTCCTTATTTCAGAATTAAGTGATTTAAACAAATGTAATTTGCGAGTTATTACTCTAAATTTGAATCACTGAATAGTCACTAATTATCCAGTGCCATCACTTAGCTGATAATCAGTGATTTCATTGATAATCAGTGAAATTCAACTATAAAAAGAAAGAATGTTTGAGTATTATATAACTAAAATACTGACATTTGTATGTTAATTTCAATCTTCCACTACCGTATTCATTGAATTTAAGCACTAAAACAAGATTAGTTAGATCATATAATAAAGATTAGCTAGATTAGAGATTTCATATTTAATTCACTGATTATCAATGGCATATTTAACACTAGTATCAGTGATTATTCACTGATTCAGATTTAGAGAATACGTGTCTCTGTATTGAATCTCCAGACTGATTATTTAAAGAGAACATAATATTGTACAAAATAATTATATAATAATATTGAGTGTTAAAGCCGTTAGGGGCCGCTTTGCACACACTATGAGAAAATTGAAAAATGAATGAATTAGATAAAGATTAAAAATAAACTAACTTAATCTTTGTCCGCCAAATAGCTTGTGTAGTTCTTAAAGAGATTCCTATACTTTCTACAAGAATGACATGATTTGAGTCGTTTTTATACAATAAAAAGGAGAAAATTTTACAGAGAATATTTAGAGTTAAGGCAGTTTTGACAATCGAAATTTGAAGAAGAAATTGTTTCATTTTAAATATAATCATTTCAAGATAAATATAATCTATTGGCGACTTTGAGTTATGTTACTTTTGATGAATTTTCGGATTTGTTATATAATTTTATATGGAATATCAAAATAATTACAATTTAAAAAAGTGGCTTTCAAGATGAAGCCTTTGAAGAAGATCATTTAATTATGTTATTGCCAGTTCCGTTTCATAATAAGCATATTTTCTAACAATAAGCATATTTTTTGCTAATATTATTTGAATAGTCACTTTGAAAGTGTTAAATTTAACTTTTTCTGAAAAATTTAAGTTCATTTAATTGTATCACTTTAAAACAATAAAACGATATATTTTTCGTCATTGAAATTTTCACTGACAAGATACTAATCGATATCTGTACACGAAATACTTTGAGAATTGAACAGTGCTTGATAGACAGATTTTGCATGGATTTTGATACCTAAAATATTTTGCATGTGGACGTCGTTATGTATTCATTCGTATTTTCTCAATAGAAATAAAACATGGAATACGATGGATTTCGCTTTCTCGTCCTCTTTTATTTTTATCGAAAAATATAGATCGCGTCCGTATGCAAACTGTTTTAGGGATTAACTTCTATGCAAATTCATTCTTTTTTTTTTCTATTGGAAATATAAAAAGTGGCGTTCGCGTCGCTTTTACATCTATCTCTCTAGATAAATTCTCTTTTATTATTTCGTCCGCACTTGGTAGAAGGATCTCTCGATATAAGGCGTCAGTTGACCACGGACATACAAGAATAGGTCCCGCAATCCTCTCGACTATCGACCGTTCGCAAAGTGAACACTCGCCGCGCCGGGACGAGACAATGGTCGAGAGCGATGAGCGACGTACTCGCTCGAAGTCCTCGTAGAGGGAATCTCCTCTTTCCCGTCGTTCTCTTTTTTAAATCAGCTACCTGAGACTCGGTCGTATCGTCAATGCGAAGCTCGTTTCCTTCGAACGGAGTACGTGCGCGGGCTGTGTCGTCTTTTCCGCGTATATATGTCGCGTACGTACGCGCGTGCATAATGCAAAAGGACGGGCCCCGGTCGAGGAATATATCTCCTCCACTGGCACACCGCAGGCCCAAATGTATTCACCCAATTATCTTCGCATCGCCATGCCCGACGTTCCAACCTCCGCGCGTCCCTCGTTGCGCCGCAACTTTTTCCCCTCTTACTCTCTATCTTCGCCGGCGCATTTGCATGGAATGCATTCATATGAAATCGACCATTCTTCCGCTGACTTCTCCGGTCGCCTTCTCTCTCCCCCCTCCCCCCCTCTCTCTTCCCCTTCCTCCCTCTTTTACACCCTCGCGCAAGCACATTCCCGCCACGATCGTCTACGTGGCACATCTTTGGGTTCTCTTCACAGCGCGATAAATCCCACTGAGGATACTCCGAGCTGTAACGTGCGTCGCAGAAAATTGGTTCGTCAGTAATGACGTGCTCTCTTTCTCTCCGTTTTTGTGAGACACACACTTACTGCAACATTATAATTCGAATCTCACAAAACTTTCAATAGCATTCTTCTATGAAGCAAAATCTACTTCACATTAGCATATAAAGTTAGCATATTATGATGAAACATAATATATTATGATTTGTGTCTTCCACACAAGCAATGAGATTTTTTTAAAGATATTATTACTCTCGCTTAGCATTTTAAGAATTTTACATTGTATTTCATTTATGTAATCTACTTTGTTTATCAAAATTTAATTTCAAGGCTTTATAAAATATTCTGCTCCTCTCTCTCTCTCTCTCTCTCTCTCTCTCCCCCCCTCTCCCTCTTTCTATTTATCTATCTATCTATTTCTCCGTCTTAACATGTAAATAAAATGTTCTGAAAGCTTGCATCACGCTATGTTACGACTACAGAAACGATACGCAATGTAATCCGACGTATGCATACGTATAACACTTCGCGTGTATAATCCGTACATAAATGGCGAAACTGGAGTATATTATAATGTCATTGTAACAAGTATTACAAGAACGCTATAATGAAATAACAAAGTACTGTTAATTATGCACAAGTACATATACAGAACGTTATCGATCAGGGTTTACAAAGAGATGAAATTCGCGTGAGACGAACAGATTCATTTTGTTAGTGTGCTTTCTACCTCTACTGTAGTTAGACTTCCAAATGTAGAGCCCTTAAGAAAATTACTTAGAAATTCAATTAATGAACTTAAGAAAATTAGACAGTTTACGCACATACACACACATATACCGCATAATAGAAAAATCTCAAATTCAATTAGAAAGCGCAAATAAAATTAATAACAAAAAATTATTATTACATAGAAATATTAAATAGAATATTTAATTTGCTTCTCATAGAGTTTACCTGATTTCCTGCATATCCATTTATATTAGTTTATTAAACATACATTAGAATTTTATAGTGTTATTAAACCGTAATGTAATGTATCACAAATTATAAAAAGATAATTTGTAAAATATCATGAATCTGTATATTAAAATCCACCGCGAAGAGGAACTGGAAAGCAATATGAAAATCCATAACAGAGAAACTTCAATTAAAGGAAACCACCATCTGCCCCGAAGCGATAACATCGCAGAGGTATTACATCAAAGAGAACGCAGTTAAAAATTCTGAATAAGACTTTGCGATGCCTTCGAAATGACCTTGGAAATAGCTCTCACTTTCTCAATTTATTTCCTTATTTCACTACCGTCAGTTAAGACCGCCTGTACAATGCGGATCGTCTTCAGGGTCGTCCACGAGCGACAGACGGGAAGAAAGCCGGAGATGCTACCGTACATCCGGACAGGTCCCGAAGGCAGAGAAGTGACTATCGAGGAGATAAGGAGAACAAATGAGTGCTTACGAAGGAGGGTAAGTGATATCTCCATCGTCTTCGTCGTCAGGCAGGCAGGCGTGTCACAAAGCAACCAGGACTAAAGAACTAAGGAGATGCACGATAAGAGTGCGCGACGAGGAGAATGAGGAGTGAGGGCGGGATTCAAAGACGTCCGATATTTTACGAAGGTGCTGGAGGGACAGCAGGGAAAGTATACAGGGTGTACGAAGGGCGGAAGGAAGGAAGGAAGGAAGGAAGGTCCTACACCGTGACGCGGCAGGGGGTTGCGTGGAAAGCGACACGGACGGAGTGGGCGGGAGCTGGCGTTTTCTGTTTAAGCAACATCAAAGAGCTTGTCGCAAATTTTCTACCATCCCCGTCCCGTCCTCCTCTCGTCCAGGATCATACGAGACTGTGTTTCGTCTATCCACGTACGCGCGTCTACACACAACGCGTTCCAGCCCGGAGTTCCGGAGTTCCAGGCGATGGTTTTAGGGCACCGAAGAATGGTGAATGTCGTGAGTGGCAATGGGTGGCGGCGGCGGTCGCCGCCACCGCCGCTAAAAGGGTAAACGTTGTAGGCTGCCGCAGTGGATTTTGGTGGATGCATAACGGGGGGGGGGATAAAATAACTTCTCCATCCATCTTCCTTCCTACCTCTCAAACGCGACGCGCGCCAACGCGCGTGTATGTGCGCGCATTCAACGAACATTTACGCGCACATATACGTACGCTACATATATATTTGTGAATATGTATTTGGGTGAGGGTGATGTGCGTACATGTGTACATACAGCCGAGAGTGAGTATCAACGACCGCGGGGCGCGATGCACTGAAGAGATAATTAAACTTCCTTCCGATCGTTCTCACGAGTTGTGTATGAGAGGGAGCCAAGTGGCGTCGGGCGATTAAAGTGCCCGATGGTTCTACGCGAATCTACACCGCGTCTCTCGCGGAGAAGCTTTTTTATTTTCTTTTTTTTCCTGGAGAGTAAGTTTTACTTGATTTATTTATGCCGAATGCTAATAAGAGCGCTTTTCAACATCGAAACCATGACACTTATCTGAATTGACCCATATATTCCGCATGTGAAAGAGTCGCAGAATCATCGTCCAGCTGCGTTTTTATTAGGAATATTATTAGACACCTAATTTTTTATTAAAAAATAATTTAGTATTGAAAAATGTTCCATATAAAATGTTATTGTCGAAAAGACTTTGATGCTTATTTTAATTCATTGCATTGATTTATCAATGAGACACACTGTGGAAATAGTTAATCGGATTTACCGCTAATACATTTTAATAATGAAAGTTATATATATATAAAACTTTACTAAGCTGGGTATACACTGCAAGTTGATACAGGGCGGCTGCGCAATAAACAAAATTTGATGTTAATCACTTTTGGCAAGTTATAGAATCGTTTGACATGAAAGCAACGAATTATTTTTATATTACTAAGTAATTAATATTGTTTATATATGTAGTGTGTCTCTTTTCCAGAAATGATCATAAATAGGATATTCATTAAATATAATGAAAAAATTAAAGTTGCAGATTTATCGCGATTATGCTGCTTATAATATAATTAATTAGCATACAATCAATTAATCTCTTTAACTTTAGTTTTTCTATAGTAAATGTTCCTCTTACTATCGACAAACATGGAAAGGATGGTTTTGCTAAAATACCCAAAAATCTAGCTCCCCAAAAAAATGCAGATTTAAAAATAATTTTGATAACCCAAACAAAATTAATATTTTCAGATCTGTATCTAGCTAAATTTTTAAATACTTCAGCAAAAGTCGTTTTTTCAATGGATGAGTAAGAAATTAAAATAAACTTAACATACTTATTTACGTTAAAATAAATAGCATAACGATAACGCACAACATTCACTAATTTAAAGACATATCATACGAACGGGGTCGCGATGACGCGATCTTTGACCCCGAATCGAAAATACAAGTGCTCAACGTCCACGAAATCCACCACCATGCAGGATGCGCTCTTTCTCTCTTTACAACCCCGTCTCTAGTTATCCTCGTCGTAGCGCACGCGCGTCGTTATTTCTCTTCTCACTGCTCGGCCATAGCAAGGATAGCATTACACGTGCACACGTCTATTACGTGTGTCCGCGACTACATCTATGTAGTCGAAAACTTGTGCTTGCAGCAGAATGAACCTAGGATATCAAATTAAATCTGGCACGTACAACGTGTCTTTAATCGTATTTTTTTCCTTTCTCTGGTACTTCGGTAGCGGTCTGGATTATAAAATGCAAACCTACTCATTTTATTGTCCTACTATTCTTCTTTATTTTGGAGTATTTGTCGTACATGTAAAATACTAATAGACGTTATTTCATTTTACACATCACATATCTTTCACGTGCAATCAAAGAACTAGCGGTGCATTAAACTCTCTCCTATTAAAAATTGTGTTAAAGATTAAAATGTTAATTGATACAAATAATATTTTAAAATTAACCTTCCAGATTTAAAATTAACCTTCCTGACACCAAAATCTGTAACACAATTATTGTCGCTAAGTCTATAAGACCTATTTAATTTATGCTAATTAAAAGATATTAATTAATTTCAAGGATTAAAATAACAAAGTGAATATTAATTACGTTTTAATAAGAATAATCCAAATTTGCAAATGGAACATCAAAAAATTGAATTATTTGACAATAACAAATGATTTATTAAGACCGTATATAGTAAATTCTTACTTGTTGTGAATTATTTGACATTTTTGACAGTTTTTAACTGAATGGATTCAATATAAATCTATCGTGAGTTCCTTTTGAAAGGTTAAATACCTTAATACAATTGTACGAAAGAAATTTATTTATGCATAAATAATTTATATTTTTTATATTCTGAAGACTGAAATTTGTCACATAATAATTTTTGTGGACATTTCAAAATGTATCCAAATAAGTGAATAGACAACAGATAGGAAATAAAGACTCTAAAGTCTTTTAATGCTTAAATAATACAGTGTGAATTTATATTATATACTACATATCTAATTCTACAAATTACGCATTGAATTTAATTCTCAGTCTTGAAACGCAATTTTACATAAGAGAATTAGCATAGTAATATCACAAATTAAATTGATAAGCAGTTTAACAATATTTCTCATGGGCCTCTTAGAAAGATCTTAATAATGCTGATAAGTATCTTATTCCAATTAAGTGAAAAGACGAAAAATGTCTCAAGTCTCCGCCATCGTGCGTTCTTACGCGTTATCCGTGGAACGGATAGATTTATGCTATCGACACCCAAGCGCCCGCGACCCTTATGGGAAGGCGCATCATCAAGGGCCGACGACCACGGGCGACGATCCGAGTAGTGACCGCACCCTCCGCGTGGCGGCGTTCCCTCGCAAGGATCGCAACACCGAACGAAACGAGGGTGAGTCTGAGGCCTGAAGAGAGTGAGGGTTGGTGACTCGCGTGGGCGCACGCGTCGAATCTGGCTTCATGATGGTGGGGATGTTCAGTGTCACTTCGTGCCGGGCGTTGCGGCGCCTTCAGTCTTTGATCCGCAGCTGCCGCGGTTGCGTACCGTCTCGCACTCGCAGTGTCTCTCCACGATCAACCGAGATTAACGACCCCGTCCGTCGTCGTGCGAAAGAAGGAGACGTTGCGTCCGGTCGCGACGGTGACAGACAAACGGTCAACAACGAGCCATCTTTATTAATATCTGAATGTACGATTTTTAATCTTGCAACGATCAACGCGTTACCAGGGTTGTGGAAAATTAAAATTTTCAAGATTTCTGTTCCGGGATTCATGGGACGATCGCGTCGTTGGTTCTCGATAACGATCGGTGATTCTTCTCCGGAAGTCGACAACTAAATCACTTTGGAAGTCTTCTTGGAGAATCGACAAACAGTCGGCAACTCCGACGTGACACTTCGAAATCGGATAGGGCGGACTAAGCGAAGGAAATTGCTCCGATCGACCTCACGAAAAGTCGGAGCACTGTCGCGAAAGTTCTCTCGCTGCTCGAGAATCCATAGGTGACGTTCGATGGTTTGTTATCCTCGCTGACGCGAGCTATCGTATAAAGCCCGGGGATTTTCGGAGCTGCTCCACTCACGCTCCGCACCAGCGCGGGATCTGCGTGCGCGTTTCTCGGCCCGCTGACCCAATTAGTTTTCGCACAATCGAGCAGCGCTCGCGGCTAAGAGAATGCCCGTGAGCGAGGGTCCACATAGTGTACCGGCCGATCGTAGTTTTACGAAACGTGCAGATTGAATTCTACGACGTGAGCTTTGCGCGCTGCGAACGTGCTCCCTTTGACGCGCGTCGGAATTCGTTGTGCGCGGCGGCTGCACCGAGCTGAAAGCAATTCACTCAACGGTACAGCTTGGAAGAGGCTTTGGAAACCCCTCGGGATTTCAGTCATTTCATCGAAGTGGCGAGGTGGTGAAATTACATAGTCGATCGGATAGTGGTGTTTCTATTTTTTTTTTTTTTTTTTTTTTTTTTTTGGGTTTTTTGTGGGGTTTTTTTTTTTTTTTTTTCTCAAGAGTTTTGTTGGTTGGGGAAGGGAAAAAGATATTGGGCTCCGCGGCGCAGTTACCCGACTGTCAGAGTACGGCGACTTTTT
>Ga0157364_1000521_pt1 | contig 26932 bp, 16 predicted proteins | sample AttsexASBM2_FD_111476 | JGI IMG/M metagenome (GOLD analysis project Ga0157364, IMG submission 111476) | Fungus gardens microbial communities from leaf cutter ant in Ribeirão Preto, State of São Paulo, Brazil - Atta sexdens ASBM2 | ecosystem: Host-associated > Fungi > Mycelium > Unclassified ... | reverse complement strand
TACGAGTTAGAAAAGAATGAAGTATCACTAATTGATATCAGTTAATCCTTTGTTCTTTGTCTCTTTGTATTACGAAATATATTTCAAAAAGCGAATTTTTCCCCCATTACAAAGCTTAACGAAAAATATCAAAAAAAAAACTGCAAACACAAAAGAGTTTCTGTATCAATTGTATTATATGCAGTTAATTACAAATAATTCACTTTTATATCTGCTGCACATTATACACAGAAAAAAAAAGATAAATTCCTGATTCACGTATATTTTTATTCTTGAATGCTATTTACTTTCACTTAAGTATAAAATGTTCTCTTCAATTACAAATGTTCACTGACATCAATAATAAATAGATTTATGCAAAGTATACTTAATTCTTAAAATTGTATTCTTGTTTCTAAAATCATTATATGGTTCTAACAGACTCAATCGCATTATTTACAAACTATTTATTCTTGCATTAAGAGTTATAAATTTGAAAATTCGCCGGCAGAGGCGACAACAGTGTGTATAAGGACTCCTCAGTAATATCAAGATAAAGTGCATAGGAATAGTGAATGACGATTGACGGTGATTTTTGTGAGAACTGTTACATTCGTGAAACATACCTCTAAATGTGATTCAATCTTTAACGGATGGATGAAATATTCAGCTCGTCCTAATGTTTCTGGCAGTTGTATTGCAAATGGGGATGTGTAAACAGCCAGCCGACGTGACGAAAAGGCACCTATACACGCGGGCGGATTTTCCACGGCGGATTCGCGGATCTGCTATCCAAAGTTAAATGGATGAGATAAACAATGAATCCGTCGCGACGGATCCGCCTGTATATGCAGTCAGCGTTCTCTACCATTGTGACGTGTTGACCGTTTATTTGCATCCTTATTTGCAATACGACTAACGGAGATGGTAGAACGGTCTCAGCATTTCATTTGCCTTTGAAGCTACATTAGTAGAGGATATAATCCAAGTTTGATTCAGTTTTTCCTTGGGAGCTTGTACTCCGTGCCATATTAAGAGGCATGCTCTATAAATGTGGCACTTCATTTACAAAGCTATCGTCACTTACTGCAGCATTGGTTTCTATTCATCCTGATATTACTAAAAAGCATACTTTGAGGGTTTGAAATAAGTTGACAAAAGATATCATCGAAGAAAAAAATAATGTTAATATAAGCATATTTAATGTTGAACGAGTGCAACTTTTATTCTTTTTATTGAAATAAAATTTGTTTTGAACTAAGAATAAAATTTTATTTTACGAATAATTTATTGTTAATCGGAAATTGTTTATTCTTGGCGTTATTCTAAGCATAAAATATTCTTGGATTAAAGCATTTATGCATTTCTTTAAGAATTCATTTTTTTGTGTGTAAGAATAATGCATATAGATATAAAAATAATTATAATAACAGCTAATTAATGACAAGCAAAGTTAATTAAATGAGTGTGAAGCACGAAAAGACGTGAAAAATTCAATTCTCACACACACATACCAACATGAATTACGCAAACTTTGAATAAAAATGAATTATATATCGATACCCGAGATATGATCCGATGATTTTATCATTTCCTAAAATCGCGCAAACTTACTGTGACCTAAGTAATTCACGCTTTGAAAAAAACATCAATAAAACGAAGCCCCTCTGCAAGATGCGTGTCTCTCATCCTCGGTTTACAACGTGTCTCCGTCTCGCGACAAAAATAGAAAACGCTCGTTCGAGGAAAGTGCAAGTAATAGCTACTACGCAGCAGTGCGAGAGAAATGGAGAGATTTCACGCGTAGAATATGAAAAGCGTCTACACATCGCGCGAGTATCGATCGTGCTTGAAAAGAAGAACACGGTAGGAGACATCGTCGTTGGTCTCTCACAGAAAAATATTCCATCGTTCGCGGTGCTTGTGCATAATTAACTCCTACTAGGTACAATTTGATGCCTCATCCATGCTAACGGAGGCACTAGAATCCGTCCGTTTTTTTTTTTTCAGAATAATTAAAAAAACCTCTGAAAATTCACCAACATATCTTCAACTTTCTAGAATAAATAATGATACTTCATTTTGAAAAATAATAAAATGTAGTATAATTTATAATTACCGAAAGACGCAAAGAAACTTGCACGAACGAGAGAATCGCTCGATAACTAGTAATCCTTCTTAATAAGATAAGGGTTAAGAATATATATTCACTTGAGAAATTCATAGTTTTGTAATTAGATAATAGATTATATTAGATAAGCAGATATATTGGCAAAATCAACGTTACTTAATTATTGCGAAAAATTATTTGAAAAAAGAAAATTATTACAAAAATACAGTTATTTGTTGTTAATTACGTAGCTGAAAAGATTTTGTAAGCCAGGAACTTCTATATAATTCTAAAAGGATCGTATAGCGGCGTATACACGCGTATATCTATATATTGCGACGGACCTTTTATATGTGGCATTTCACAAAGAATTTTTTGGTGCCGCTAAAAATGGAAGGCGGAAAATCGTGAAATATAGAAAGTTAAAAAAAAAAAGACAAACCATGGGTGGCAAATGAGGTGAGAGTACTCATTTGAAACTCAAGCAGACCACTTTAGCTCTCTTTTGTAACCGCTAAACCTTAAAGTCCTTAAACGATCTCGCCGCATTTTCGAAGGGAAAATAATTTTACACACACAAACTACAGAAGCGGCATTTTTCAATTCTTTTCATGTAACGAAACGATTAAACGATAAATAAAAATTGTTGTAAATAGAATTTACAACAAGTAATTGAAGCCAGTAATTATTTTATTAATGTAAGTAATTAATTTACACACAATTAATTAAATTTCGTTTTCATTAAAATAAGTATAATATAAAAACCATAACACGTGCAAAAATGAAAAGCTAGATCTAAAGAACATTCACGGAATACACCGTCGACGACAAGAAATATCGGACAAAGAATACCGTCGAGGAGTTATTACTCAGCGAGATTTTGGAGGAAATCGATACGGGCGCGACGATATTTTCTCCCGCGTCGCGTTTCTGCACGTCGAACGAGGAAACGTCGCGGGACCGTGAATCATCGCCAGCGATCGTGAATCACGTCGCCCTTCGCCAAAGCGAGGAGTTTAAAGCAACGTTCACACCAAGTCGAACTCGCTCCGAGAACCACCGATATGCTCCCATGGGTGCGGCCCGTGGAACGAAGGTTCCTGCACGCGGGATGAAATATCTACCCTTCTCCACCTTCTCTCTTCCTTCTTCTTCCCTCCTTCCCCCCGCCCCCCTCCGCCTCTCCCCTACTCGTTCCTTTCTCTCTCTCACCGCCCACCCTGCTCCCGCGGCGGTATAATTAACCCTGGACGTTCGGGTTAACCCGCGCAGGTAAGAGCAGATACGTGGTAAACTTGGAGGGAATACCTCGTATTTCGTGCCGCGCTCGGCAACAAAGTATTAAATTAGCACCAGGAAGCCGGAGAGGGTTCTCGATGCAACCCTTTTCCCGAGGTGCATCGAGAAGGAGGATTTATCGTCGATGCGGTTCGGAATGCACACACCCGCGCAAGAGCGCGAGTGCGAGCGCGTACACACGTACACACGTGGAAATTCTTCGATAATCATACTGGCTTGCGGGTTTACGAGAGTGGTCGTTCACTTCGTGACTCTTTAACCCCACGCGCACCGAAATATTTCCGTACGTTCTTGTTTTTTTTATGATTCCGTAATACGAGAAGCGTAGCAGTTGAGAGATATAAGGAGGTTCGCTCGGTTACTCCCGGTTACAGACCTCCGCCTTCCAACTCATTTATTAACGACACTATCATAGCAACGAGACGTTTCTAGTTTTATCGCTATAATCAAATTTATCGTGATAGCGCGGCAATAAATTTTTATCCACTTTTTAACATCAGCAGTAACTTCGTGTTACTCTCGCGCGAAACTCGATTGACAAGCTTGATACTTTTCCAATGGTAATGACATACGTTTAAATTAATTCTCCGATTATTTTCGATGTCTGTCATATAGAATCGTGTTTACCAAGGTCATTATAAAGAAGTATATATTTTATGAAAAATTATATCAGAGACGGAAATTAGTAATTTTCAGCTACTATCATATAAATAATTACTTTCAGTTAATTGTCATTTTTTATTCGAATACTTCTATATTCGAATACTTTTGATTAATAAGAAAAATGATACTAGTTAGACTAAAATTTATTTTAATCCAGCAAAAATATGATTTTTTAGAATCTTAAACATATATCTAAAGTTCTAAAAAAAAATAATAAAAAATTTTTTATTAATAATAAAAACGATATTTCAAAAGTTTAATTTAAACGAACAAAAATATGACTTTTTTAGAACCACATAGATATACAGTGAGAGCAAAAAGTATTCGTACAAGGAAATTAAAAAAAAAAGTCTTAGTAGAAAATAAACATTAATTAACAATTTTATATACAATGAGTACATTCTGTTCTAATATAAGGAAATGAGCATCGCATGTATTCCTGATTTTAGAAGCTAAATTTCTCGATTATATGAATACTTTTTGAGCATCCAAACAATATAATTTTTAATTTTTGCTTATTTTTTAGATGATATGTTTTATAATTAATACACATCTTTTTAGTAAATATAATTTTAAGAAACATTGTATTTTATTTTTTATGAATAAATTATTAATTACCCAACAAGAAATGATCGTCAATTAAACGTCGAACGAATCGACGTCAGATTTTTATCGAAATCATCGAAATCATCGTATAAATGTCGATTCGATATCAATTCGATGACTCATTTCTCAGTGAATAATACTTACTTTTTAAAAATAAAGTTTTTTAAAAATATTTTCTCTGTACGAATACTTTTTGCACTCACTGTATATCAAATGTTATTTGAAAGATAATTTTTGCAAATTTTTGAAACATTTTTGAAATGTGATCATCCTAAATGTTTCCAACCTTTCATTTTTTTAATAATTCTACAAATTTCTTTAACTTTTTCTTAAACGTATTTTACATTACAGTATTTAATCGTAATTGTGTCTCATCCAATTACCTTGAGGTGCCGAAACAGTCCTGGTTAAATTATTATGCTGGTTGATAACGCACGGATATACAATCGAGATTTACCGCGCCGATATCTCCGCCGGACATGTTTCTCGCGATGATGTGAATTGTAAACCGACGCGAGATAAGTGACAACGGAGTCGACAATACGTATCCAGGCTTTGGGCAAGAACTGAGCTCGCTCGCGACAGACGTGTTGCTAGCCGCGCATTACGAACGGTGCCGCAAGAAACGAGACACGGTCGAATGCATTACGCTTGTGTGACGATGACAATGCATGATCCTCGTAACGTTGTTAGGGGCTTGGGATGCATGGTGCGAAGCATCGAGTGGGCACGATACAGCGACTCTTTAAAAAGGTTACATAACGCAAATGTTCATGAAGAGACAGTCGCATTACAGTCTCCAGACAATTACATTTGTTTTATATTTAATTAACTATGTGTAACAACGCCCCTAATGAATAAATATTAGTACCATAAATAATAAAATTAAATTAAAATAAAGTTGTAAAAATTCTTTTTACTACAAATAAAATTTCAAGAAATACGAATTTTATCACATCTCCCCATTTCGATTTGAATATTAATCTTCTGTGCTGTCTCTCTCCCTCTCTCTTTTTTTTGCGAGCTGAATGCGTTATTAAAGAATCAATCGTCTCCGTTTTAATATTGCACTAATATTGGATATTGTCTCACTTATTGTTCGTTGACTCGAAAATCATTCTTGGTAATTGAACGAAAAATACATTCACTTATAATACTTATTCGAAGGGAAAGGAACGACAGTTCACGAATTTCCATTAATTTCTGTCTCGTGCGAGCTATATCATCAAAGAGGTTCCATCAATCTTCGATCACCTTGCCCAAGGTCGATTTTGTCTCGCCACTTTTCCCTTGGAGGCTACTCTTCTTTATCGTTTCTAGATGTGCCTCTTGAAAATCGAGATCTTACGATCAACGGTCGAGATGTGAAAGTCGATCGCACATGTACGCAACGATGCGTGGAAATGAAAGATATCTTCCTGGTATAATTTAGAAAAGTACAGAGAGCGAACCAACATAATGTTTCTCGAGGAATGCGCGAACGATGCTTTTACTATTACACTAATTGACTCGTAAATATTTGCGACAATCAAATAACTAAGTATCGCAACGTGTACTTTCTAATATTTAAATCATTCTGGCTTGATAAAATGATATCTCTTTATTTAAATAAAATACTATGTTCGCCACTCTATCATACAATTAACACACAAGTTAATGATGTATCAGCCAATGAGTAAGTCCAAGTATACATATGCGTGACTTTGTCATATAATATGTGTAAATGTAGATTTAGATATCGCGAATAATAATGTCATATTGGCTTACTTAAACAATTATATAAAATAAATAATGAATAACGTAATTTGATAGTGCATACAGTCTTACTTCATGTATATGAAATATCTATTTTAATATCTATTTTAATGTATAAAAAATTTTAACTACTCGATACTTTTTAATATCTCCAAATTTATTGTTACAATGTATATCTAAAAATTGTGTCGACACATATAAATAATAACTGCAACGATAAAATATAATTTTGTGTATGTATAAACAAATGTTTCAAACATATAATTATGTATCTTTTAATAAAATTATTTCTCAATAAAAAAACATGGATACAGTAACATTTGGAAAAACCTCTTTAATAAAGTAGTTAAATACTACTTTAAATATTTTTGCACGAGAGAAATAGGATATATTGTCAGACGTATTAATAAAAAACAATAATGAATAATGAGTTTCAGTTTCACGTTTCAATTTTCACCCTCATTGTATATGTATTTCATTATATTAAAGCCGAACTAATATCACTCATAAAGATAATACCCATTATTGGCGTTTCATTGTGACATAATCACGTCTTTTAGCACAGCGTTAAATCCATATTCGTGTTATATCTATCAACTGCAACGCTCTGGGTAAAGGTATTACGCTATCATGTGTAAATGGAGAAAAATCGCAAGAACGTTAATTTCTCGAATCAACAATTTCCGATCGAAATCGCGTCTCTGTACCTCCGCCAGTCGTTCGGTGCGTACGTAACCGTATCCTCGGGTTATATTCACATACACACGTGCCCGCGCACGTTTACTTCACGGTTATCTCTTGCGGAGCGTGTGCGTTTACTATCGCGCATCCGTGCGCGTCCATTAGTACGTGCGCTCATGCTCACGCACACGCGTGCACACTGCGACTCCATCAGTCGAGTCGCACACGTTCGGTCCGAATGCGGTCGTGCACCGTGCGTTCACACGTCTCTCTCTCTCTCTCTCTCTCTGTGCGTGTGTATGTGTACACACATGTATGCGCACGGTCGAGTATAAAGTCACAGCGGGAGCAGAAGCGGCGGCAACGACGAGCACACACGCGACGTAGAGAGAAGAGTTGGATGGCAAAAGGAAGAGCGGACGGGGGGGAAGAGGGTGAGAAGATGGAGAAGGAGAAAGAGGAGGAACGGTGCACTCTTTCTCTCTCGTCAGCACGCTACGCATACCTAACTTAGGTCATACCGACACGAACGCGATAAGTGTCCCCGCCGCCAGAGTGAAGTAGAGAGGGAGGAGGGAGAAAACGAGTCGCGGAATTCGAGCCGGGGTGGTCCGAAAGTTACGAATCTGCGGACTACGACGAACAGCGAGTGTGAACTCGCCGGCGTCCGAGGCGTCCTCGAATCCAGGCGTGCAATTACGGCCGGATTTTGCTTTGCCCGAGTAATTACGCACCGCAACGTATTTTTGCGAGAATTTTTCGAAATAAGCGCGGCTGGTGAATTAGCAGAAAAGGTGGTGGTTAATTTTCGCTTAAATCGTATGCGCATTATACACATCGCGTTAATACCGAATTTCACTTGAAAAATGATAGCGTTTATAACAGTTGATTTATATTGTTATGCTAAAGTAACCGATAAAAGCTATTTGTACAGTAATATGTAAAAATTGTAAAGAGATATTAGTTTGCATACGCTACGTAATTATAAAATATCGGAATTATTTGAGGTTATTTGAGAGTAATAGACAGTAAAAATAAATGTCTTTGAAAGAATGAAGTATGTATAAGTACGTAAGTTCTATAATTACACAACTTGAAAATAAATATCTGAGAATAGTTATTTTTATCACGCAGCGGTCTTTTAAAAGTAAAGAAAATACTCCTCTTTCTCCTCCTTTCATCTTTCACTCTTATCATCTTCTTCTGCTTAATACGCTTTTAAGATGTAGGTATATATGCAACTGTGCGACTTAGAAATACATCGTATATTATCAATGCGTTAGAATACCGTGGTCGCGCATTCGAAGTAACGTTTGAACTATTTAAAAACTGCTTGAACTGCTCGAAGAGAGAGAGAGAGAGAGAGAGAGAGAGATGATTTTCAGACCGGAAAGGTCTCATCTCTCTCTTTCTCTCTCACTGTTTCTTTCTTCTGGCTAACATAAGAAAAGCAGGAAATATCGCACACTTTTACAATATCAAACGGCTCTCTCTTTTTTTTTCTCTAACATCGCAGTATCCGCTTCTAATATCGAAACGAACGGCCGCTACTGCCATTGCGCCGCGGTGCGCACCGATTACATCACCTTGTCCGCTCGCAACAACCGACGGATCAAAAATTACAAGCTGGTCGTAACGAGCGAACGAGCAAGTGAGCACGATATATCGGCATCGTGCATCCGACGAAGGCGCAGCTGTGTCGCCGTTGCGACATTCGCGACAGCAGAAACGAGCACGCAGTTTTATCGGAACGAAAGGTCGTCTCGTCCGTCGGTTCGTTCGTCACACGAAATTAAATTAAACGCCCGCGACTATTTATCGCGTTTTCTCGTCTAACCCGAACTATTTATTGTTATTTATTGTTATTTATAGCCTTTAGCAATGCATTCGCGTCTCATGTCACTCATCGTCGTTAATCATTCGAGAAATGTCTCGATAATAATCGCATTATTTTTTATGTCGAGTACATATTTTTCAGAAATTTTGATATTAATTCGATATTAAATATTGACAGCGAAAGACAAAATTCAACGAAAATTATCGAATTGTTTGAGATATTTAGTGAAAAAATTGACTATTAGCCTGCGATAGCATAAATATATGTAATCTATGTGTATTTTTGTGTAATACATATTCTACTTCCTTTGGCTTCTCAATGATAATTATCAGTTTGATATTTTATCGTTATTGCTTAAAATTTTCTCCTTATATAGTCTTACTACTGATTATGCAGTACGTTTTTATTATAATATTTGATGACTAAAATCATAGACAGTTAAAAAGAGAGAGAAATAATAGGGCTGTGCCTCATTTTCTAAATCTTCAGAACAAAAATAATTAAAACCGTTTACATGGACTATGCTTAATGAATATTCACAAGAAATAATTTTGGGGAAAAGGAAAGAATCGGAGAGGTGAGAGTTATAAAAAGATTCTTTTAAGAATCTCATACGGCTAATATCATAAATTTTAAGTTTTTCCAGTTCGAAGAATCAGTTTACAATGTTAACGAAAAGATAAAGTAAATTAATAAATTAAATATGTATGATTCCCTCCCTCCCTCCCCCCCTTCCTTAAGTTCGAAACTCACAACTCTTGTTTCCCTAAACAAACTCTTGTCCTCCCTAAACAAAATTTTAGCTACTTCCATGACTGAGAGACTGTAAGTAATCGACTGTTTCATTTGAATATTCTTAAATCGTACGATGACACTATTCATCGCTCTTAGTTAACACTCGATAATCGCAATCAAAATCTCTCATGGCATAGACCTTATTTCTTCTTGTGAATCGTCACACACAAATTACTTGCAAACATCCCGAGAGAGGCGACGTATCGATCCATCCGGTGTTCACTGCCCCAAACGAAATCAACGCGCGGTCGAGTTTCGTAATACAAAAAAAAAAGCGTACACGTAAAAGCAACGGATACGCGTCGCACCGCGACGAGACTAATTATCGTTTTCGTACAGAGATAAATTACGTCGGGCTGGATGCGTGCGTTTACCGACGGGCGCATTCGTTGTTTCGACTGATTTACAGCACGCGATATTGTATGCGGGAACCGACCGCGAGGACGTACTCTCTCGTGGTCTTTCGCGCCGTTATCGTCGCGCGTTTCGGCGCGATATCGCGACGATCAAATTTCGCGAAGCGCACCTCGCGAAGCGAGAACGACCGATCATTTGTGCCGGTAAATCCGCGCGCGGAGACCCTCCCCCATTCATCGCACAGATTCGCGGACAGGCGATTTCGGCGAGAGAGATATTACATATGCGCGAGAATTCGATCTTGGATCAGTCAACGTGTGAGTATATTAACATTGAAATGCTTCTACGCAATGATGATCGATTACATTAAAAATAATCTAAATAACCGATAAAAAAAAATTGCTGTTGCTCTTCGTCACTTGTTCGTATGAATTATACATGAGATGATAAAGGGTATATCACGTAAATTATGCGCACGTGTACTGCACAGATGAGTAACGCGATTAATGTAAAACCTGTCAATGGCACGTTAAAAAAATTGAACTACCTAACGTTAAATAGCTGATCCTGATGACATTAAACAAAATTCTAAATCTATAACTATTAATCATAGAGAAAAGTTATTTTTGAAATAAACTATGATTTACAAATTGATTTTTAAAATACATAATAAAAAAATTGTTAGAAAATAAATTTTTATTTTCACATAAAGATCAGTCAATTTATTGTCTTAAACAACGGCCAACTTAAAATCATTTAAAATCTGTAACAAGCTTTAGAATTTACAAAAAAAAATATCGAATTATATTATTACATTTATTTGTCTCTTCAACGTAATGCATCGCAGCAGCAAAAAACGAAGATATATAAAATATAAACGGCTTTCCCGCGTCGACATACACGACATACACGATGCGATGACGCGAGCGATGACGAATGTCCGCAAATGGCCGCAATCCGATCGCGAGTTGGGCAATAAAAAACTTGAGTCACTTTAAAAGTACTTCGACGACGAAATAGCCATCTCATGGTCGGTTATACAGCTGATGGGATCGCGAGATATTTACGTAAATTTTTGCGGCTGATTCTCACCAAGCAAACAACGCCCGGGCGACGATTGCAATTTAACGGTTATTTAGAAATCGGCAACTACCGCTGCCGTAGCCCGCGATGATTTATATTCTTTTATAATCGGCGGCCATTTCCCGGGCCGATTTAACGACTCCGCCAACCACGGGTTCCAAGAGGAATGTAAGACCGCGCGTCTCTTCACAAGAGAGAGAGTAGAAGTTTGTTACACACAGCGAGCGGTCACTTTTTTTCCATCATCGATGTGTTTCGCCGTAGAAATCGCGATTCAACGCTCTCGCACCAGCATCGAGCTCCGACGTGATCGCGCAATCACAGGAAACAGAGATCCTAACGGCATTGGTTGCCCACGCACAAATTATTGACAACAGGTTCTTACAATGTTTCTCGATATGTACTTGAAGCAGATAACAAGGATGTAACAATTTGCTTTTATCATCCACAAATATCATTATTGGAAAATAAATGTATATATAATGTGCAAAATAAGTATTTCTCTTTATGTCAATTGCGTTAAGCTTATGAGATATAAACTGTCCATGTAAATATATTCGATAATAAATTACAAAACGAATAAAATTAAAACATGTATTTTGGATTGCAGTTGAAAATATTATTTAGACACTAGTAAATTTTAGTAGTGAAAAAAAGAAACATGCATTTGCTAATAATTCTTAAAAATTGATTTTTAAGAATCTAATTTAATATCTTCATTATCAACTACTGCTACAGTTGTTTCCTGTCATATTATACACGATTAAATTGACTTTCCTAGTGATATCGATCGACTAATTACGCAATAAGGTAATTATTTCTTCATCCTTGCGTGACGAAATTGTCTTGAACATGCAATCGGCGCAGATATATTCCTGCCGAAAATTCAGACGGGGCATCTTATATGACAATAGATGCGACAATGCAAATCTTATTACCCATACCCGTGTGCACTTTCGCGTTATCATGTGCACAATTAAAAATACCTTCGAATATAATAGTAATTTTAATTATATTAATAAATTTAATAAAATTGAAGTACTCAGCAAATTTTTAATAGTAATAAAAATATCAAGTTTTTGATAAATCAATTAGTTTTGTACATATTGATAATGTACCTTTCGATGTATTCCGAAATATTTCTAACTTTCAGTAAATTAATAAATGTCGTATACGATAAATTTTATCTTCGATACGCGACGAACAGACCCAATGCTGTCTTATCGTTTTGTTTCATCTTTCATATCGCGGTAAACGTCGCGCGGTTTGGAGCGTAAAACGAAACGTACGTGCTCTTACGAGCACCGCTCGCTTCCGGATAAACCACCTCTCTTTTCTTTTCCTCCCTTCCTCTCCTCTCCCTCCCTCCCTCTCTCTCTATCTCTCTCTCTGCCCCGTTCTAGACTTTCTCGCTAACTTCCCGTGCCTTACCATATCTTTCCTGTGACGCCGAGAGAGTATGTGATTGTTTCTATAAAATATTTGATACCGTGATATCTTACATTATAAATATTTTCACCATTTTAAATAAATAGAGAAATCCTGATTGTTGAATGTCAATTTATTAATATTTTATTAACATACAAGATATAAAATTTTTTTATCATAAAATATTGCTCGAACATCCAATTATGTAAAAAAAAAAGAAACTAAATTAGGAACATTAAATTAAGTAACAAATAAATGTATGTTGTCTACCTTTAAAATATTTTATTTAAATTTTTAATTATATATATGATACTTTAGAATTTTAAAAAACTATTAGTGTTTTTAATTTCTTCTTTAGAGAAATACGATATAACGCCAAATCAATTTTGCAAAAAAATTGTAACATTGATCGCAAAATTGGTAAAAAAAGAATGGCACTAGCATACGATCACAGAATCAGTAAAAAAAAAAAACGCGCTAGAATACCTGGAACAAACCGTGTGTAACGCACCGCTCTCCAGCACAATATCGGCTGACCCGATTTTTCATCGTTCCTATTTTACGCGTAACTGCATAATCGACGATGTCCGTAATAAATTCGCAATACCACGCCGTAAATTGCCAGTGCCAGCGGTTTATTCAGATCTCGTCTGGACGCCGTGTTTTGACGATGTACTTTTTATAGACGCTTCAACGTCAATGATATTATCGTCATCTATTGAAGTAAAAACTATATTATGGTAATTTAAAAATTAACTCTAAAGATTATTGGCAGACTTGTTTATAAAATTTTTACGGAGTATTCGAGGGAATATCATAACTATTACTCTGTCAACTGTTTCTCTTGTTTGAATTATTTAGATAACCGTACGCGTATAGTGGATTAACTTTTCGTATACGACAATTATTTTTATGGAAAATAATTAATTAAATTAATTTTAATTTAATTGAGAAAAAATCGGATCGAGCACTTAAAAGTATTATTCTTCTTTTTTTTATTAGCTTACAAAATACTAACTACTTCTAAAAAGTTGTTTGCAGAAAAAATTTTTTAATTTATCTCTCGCCTTCATTTGCACTGTTAATTAGAAAGAAATGCGTTTTCGGGTAAATAATTTTGAAAAACGCATATATTCTCAATTATTCTGAATTATGAAGTTAAATAAATTAATCATTTCATGAAAAATAAACATAAAAAATAAACATAAATTTATCTGATCAAATTGGGATTTGGTTATTTCGTATATTAACGTTTTTTCACACGCGTTTATATATAATAAAACATAATGTTGACTGACACGTGCTAAACATCGAATTGACAGCGAATAATATGCCTCATCATTCTGTGTTCGCTATTGGATTTTGTATCATTATACGATACAAATGTATAGTGAGAATTAATGCGTTACCGATGTAATAAATATAACGACTGATGTAACAAGCATGAGGGCGGCGGCAGGAAATCAAGAATAAACGATATGCAATGATAGCGTTGCGCACCTGAAAACGTTGCAAGATAACATTGCGTTATACGTTGCAGACCGATTTGTTCGCGCAGCGAAACGTGATATATTGCAGCTAATAACCGTTTACGTTCGTGCAGCAAATATACGGATGTCGATGTTATTCGATGACTACGGAGTTAAACACTGATATCAATTGTTAAGACCTTTGCTAAGCGACGCTTGGATAACTCGAGGAAAAAGCTCCATGTGTTAATAAATATACATAAAGCTAGCTATATGCCATATATCCTGTTTCCTTCCTCTGACGGAATTAAATCACAGCCGAAATTAATCGATTAAGTAAATATTTAAAATCTATCGAATAATATGTTTATAATAAATATAAACATTGAAAAAAATTATCGATTTTCTATCTAATGTGTCACTTCAAAATAAAATCAAAAATCATAGAGTTACGTTGATTCAGTAAAAAGTTAATAGTATATATACAACATATATAATATATTTTGGAAAAATGACTTTGAAAAAATAGAAAGTTATTCGATTCAGACAGAAACAACATATTCCAATACGCTGTAAAATCGAATATTCCGTGATAAAATTCCAATTCTTCTCAAAAGAATAGTAATTCAATGTAAATATGTAGTTAAATGTCGAACAGCAGATATGTATAAATTAAAGCACTTATACAATTCCAACTGTAACACTGTAGTAGGTATTACGAAAACTTTCAACTTGTGCTAATTTAATACTATTACTACTAGGTAGTTAGGTTACACCATACCAAGAGACTTCTGCCGAATAACTTTGTACAGTTGTATATAACACGATATCGATTTTCATCGATTAAGCAATGACATGACATTACTTATACAACATTAATCTCTAGAATTGAGTTGACTCTCTCAGTACAAAAATCGAAGTTTAAGATGTCAAAAAGTTATCTTCTCTTTCAATCGTTCTTTTGTCACGCAAATTTCACACATCCAGAAAAAAGGCTGTTTTGATTTAAAGAAATTTTTCTTTGAATCTATACAGTTAAAGAAAAAAATTTCTTTGATTTGTAAAAAAATTACCTTGATTTAAACATTATTTTTTAATAAAATTTATTTTATTTAAAGAAATTATGTTCAAATACAAGAAAACGACATTCAAATTATGATTTTTTTCTTTAACCGTATAGCAAAGAAAATTTGTTTAAATCGAAGCAACCTTCTTTCTCTGGATGCATAAGCAAGATATTACAAGAGTTATTCAGACGATGAACGTACGAAAACTGTTCACATGCGAATCTTGATCGAAGGTCGAAGTCGAAAAAAATATTCGTACAGAATATTTTCTCAGCTCTCCAAGTATCCCAGTTAACGCTTTATAAATGCGAGTGGTTACAAGGTCACCATCGTCGTTGTCACTACCGATCTCGGTGATTGGTACGCGGTGCGTCGACCATAAATCCGGACAAGGTGCACACGCATTCGACCGTGAATTAATTATCAATGAGTTGCAAGCGCGGAGTACAAGAATATCGGTGAAACACGTAGTACTATCGAACGTGAATGAAAAACGTTAATGAACGTTATAAATCATATACTTATATCATGCCATTATTACTTAATTATGTCATTAGTTATTTCGTTTTAATTTCAATGATTACCATATGTTTTAAAGATTAATATAATTTGTAATTTGATTTCCGTATATTGCTATTTAATATCCCGTTACTAGATTTATTACGTGAAAGCGAAAGACGCGACAATTTGTTCGTTCGCTCGCAAAGACCTTAGCTCCGTTCGCGAGGCGAGCAATAAAGTAGCGACCGCGGTCACGATACCGTAAGAGGAACAGGCAGAAATTAGCCGGAAGCGTTACGCGTTGCGGTGATATATCTCGCGGGGTAACCTCGAAACAAACATAAGCGTTCAAGCAGCCATCAAATATCTATTAAGCAGATTTTTGCCTTGTAAAATACAAGAGAGAAAGCTGACAAGAGTAGCTCTCTCTGTTATTATTACTTCATTTAGTATGTATAATATATTAGCAGATATATTTTAAAATAGATTAATTTTTTAAAACAATGCTAACGTAAAAAGCTTCCAACAAAATTAGGCTTTAAAATCAATCAATATCCGGGGGGGATCTTTTAATCATTAATAAAACATCATAACTTTGCTTAGCCTGATAAAGAGCTTCAATGTAGTTTCTACTTGGTATCCCTTCCTCTGAAAGGTTTATGGTAGAATCAAAAAAGGACCGAAGAGGAACGTCTCTCAGAAGCGGATTCGTGTCGGAAGGAGAAGCAGGCGGCCGTTAAGAGCGGCAGAATACCTGAGGAACGAGTTGGAAAAAAAACGTGCACCGGCGAGCGGGCGAGGTGAAGGAACGAGTGCGAACGTTGCGAGAGAAATGGGAGGGGAGAGACGCGCGCAATCGAGAGAAGCGACAGTGAGTGAGAGAGAGAGAGAGAGAGAGAGAGAAAGAAAAAGAAAAGTCCGATCAAGCTCGTTGAATTTTATCCCAAACTCTCGGTGCGACCTTCTCTTTCTTTCTCTCCCCATCCTCTTCCTCTTTCTCCTTTTCGACATCTTCAATCTTTCATTTTATATCTCTCCCTCGTGCTTTCTACTTCACAGCCTCTATACCTTCACAGCTACGTCCACCTTCTGTTTTTCTATCTTCTTTCCCGTCCTATCGTTTGTCTCCTTCTCTCTTTCCTGTCGCAATATTACAATTCACTCTGGCTACTACCAGATATAGAGTGAAGCAAACGAGAGAGGATGCTAGAAAAGGAAGAAAGAAACGACAGTCGGCAAATCTCCATGCTAACGACGAAGCTGTCCTAATTATTCGTCGAGTGTCAGTAGGAAGAGACACCACCCTCTCGCAAAAGCAAAAAGGAGGTAAAGAAGATGGGAAAGGAGATTTGGTGGGTGGACACAAGAAGAGTAGTCGTTCCACTTCGTAGCAAATGAGCGGGTTTTCTATATCGATCACCAGAGGTCACGATACTAACATAGGTAAGGTAAATATGTGAATGTTCGTGTACATGTACATACGTATTATACGTACATTACAGTAAGTACGTAGATGTACACAGGCAAGCTTACAACGATTGCGGACGACCACGTATCAGAAATGCGAAGAAGCGCGTGGTCAGAGGGGAAACGAAAGTAGAATAAGAGGTAGAAAAGACAAGGAGACTGAAGAAGAAAACCATGGAAAGGCAAGAACAAGAACATCCGACGAATCAGTGGTTTTACGTCGCGACGTGGAACGGTGACTTGAGCTCGCTCGCATACAGCTCGCATACAGCTCGCAGCCGGATACTTCCGCGTATAAACGAGTGCTTCTAGTTCGCCGGCGGCATCATTGAGAATTTCTTCGCGGCGTGCGATCACTGCGACTACCGAAGAAACTCGTTTAATCCGAACGACTTTCGAACCGATACCGCTGCAAAACTGTATCGATATCAACTTGGAAACAGAATCTAACGGTATCACCCTATACGCGTTTAGATATTGTCATTAGAGAGATCGAAGGAAAATAATTTTTCGATCATACCGCTGCACACCTTATGTGGCTCAAAGGAATGAGATTGGCGTAAAGTAAGCGGCGATAAAAGAAATGTTACATCAGAGAAATGAGATTAATATCTTGTTTACTAATGATTGATGTAGGATACATACATTTATGAAATAAATGCAATGATAAATATATAATGATAAATGTTAGCCGTCGATCTCCATCATGCCGATCGACACAAAGCTAGCTGGTGGACACGTTTTATGTAGAGATGTGTCAGACTTTACTAATTGGTGTGCTGATTTTGGCAGGGAATATCTGACACAATCCCTATATACCAAACATGCCAATCGACTTTGCCGATCAACGTGAATATGGTGAATGTAGTTTTAGAGAGAACTGCCATACTAAACGTAGGATGTCATGTTAGGATTTATTGAACGGAATCTCATACATGTGTCTGCATCTTTTCAATAAAGTAAAGTTTCTAAATGCTGTCGAATGAAAGCTATAGTTCTTTGCTTGTGTCTATTTGTATGAATGCATTACTTATAATCTAATCGATCTATCAAGAGATATTGTTTGAGGAGACTAGAGAGAGTCGAAAAATATGACATGAGATTCATACTACTCCAGAACACTGGCATTATTCCGTTAGAACAGACAGAAAAATAAATGTGAATAATATTTCTCGAAATTAACAGTGTTTGATGCGATTTCATCTCCATCTTCATCAAGTGAGTATCCGTTATCATTTCTCATCCGTCTCAAATCTACCGCTGATATCTACTCTCCTGAATGCCGAGTGCAGAGCTATAAACTGGATCGTATATCCAAGGATTCTCTTCCTCTTTCTCTTTCTGATATGTACGTACTGAATTATCTAATAGACACCTAAATGGTGCGGTACAAGTCGACATTTGCCAGTTTCGCAAGGATAAACGAGAGACCGTCGATTTATGAACTATGTTATTAGCTAACCGTGCTCGTCAACTATTCAGAAACGGTACGTCCAATTCGTCTCTCGCGAGGGCCCGCGTGTTTCGGTCCAATCGAGCGCGTGGTTTCGTTCCACATTAGCGCGAGGGAGAAACCTGGGGTCTTCCCGCTCCTCTCCCTCGGCTCTCCTTTAGCCGAGCTGGTTTCGATCGTGCGAACAAACCATCCGTAGCCCACCAACCAACGATGGAATCGTGTTCCGTGAGTCCGTTGGGTTTGCGCGCGCGAGAGAGCCCGCCGCTGCCGCTGCCGCCACCGCTTCTCTCCCCCTGGCCTTTGCCACCCTCCCCTACCTCTCTCTCTCATGGAGTATTGAACGAACGAGCGCGAGCAGAGAGGAACCAGGAGACCAGAGGCAGCACAGCGGCGACCGAGAGTGAGAACGAACGAATGCCGCGTGGCGAGCGAGGAAAGGAGAGAGAGAGAGAGAGAGAGAGACGTGGAGAAACGAGCTGGGTCGCGTCGATGAGAGAAAGAGGAAGTGAGAGAGACGGATAAAGGTACGCGAGAAAGGGAGAAGGATGGAGCCGATGTGAAACAGGGTAGCCTGGCGGCATACAGCATAGCCAGAGAGACGTGTCGGTTCTCTGTGGATCCCCTCCCCCCTATTACCACCTCACCCCTTTCTTTCTCTCTCTCTCTCTCTCTCTCTCTCTTTCTCTCTGTACGTTTCACGTTCTACCTTCTGTCTCTCTCTGTTTCGTTCCGACACGACCGCTTGCTACGGTTCTCTCCCTCTTTCTCCTCATCACACACAGTTTCTCTCGCTCTCGCAACCGTTTCTCCGCTCTCGCTCCGACTAGTCTACCTCCGTTCGTAGCGCGCTAAAGTTCTCTCTGAAATGCGACGGTAACACCCTCCCTCCTCCTTCTCGACCCTTTCGTCCGCGATCCCTTCCTAGCTCGTCCGTTGTCTCCCTCGCTCCCATACCGTTCCTTCCCAGCGATCCCTTCCATGGTCCAATCGCGACTCGTCGTACAGTCCAGATTACGGAACGAGCCGAAAAGTATGAGAGAGAGAGAGAGAGAGAGAGCGAGAAGGCAACGCAAGAAAAGCAAAGTGAAAGACAGAGACCAGGACCGCACGTCATCATCAACGTTATCGTCGTCTTTGTCGTCGTTTCCGCGCTGAGTCGGGATACAGTATCTCTCAGCAGCGACCTCCGTCTCTTCGTTTCTCGAGCATTCTCGCATGAGCGGAGAAACCGAGCGAAATGCCAACGTTTTTGCCAGCTGTCCAGTTGTGGCTGGCTTCTTAGGCTCAGCGCGCTCAAATCCCTAGATATTCAGCACGTCCAAATGAGCGGTTTAGGTTCAGTGATGTCGAGAAGCATTCTCACGTGCGAGGAATCGACATATAGAGAATAAATAGGATGAGAGGAGGAAATTGAAAGGAGAGAGAGAGAGAGAGAGAGAGAGAGCAGAGGAGAGAAGAGGAAGGATATCTTCGATAGGAGGCTTGACCGACAGGAATGCAAATTGGGGGCTACATGTAGGAACGTCCGTCGAAATCGGTTAAGGGGGAGCGACGATTAAACGCTTCTATGCGACTTCTATCCAAGGATTGTCTTGGCAGATTGACATTACGCTATCGATCCGAAGCGAAGATGTCAAAACATGCATGGCAGATTATCATGGTGTGAAATGATAGTTTGAGACGCATGTAAAGTTCAAATAGAAGAATGCGCATGTTTAATAATTCTTTAGAATTAAAACAATGCGAATAGGTTTCAAAATTTGAGTACGTAGGTATCTCTTGCTCAGTTTTCAATGTGAAATTTCGTACATGTGAGTCATAAAGAGTCAAACGTTGAAATCGTTGTTTCATCATTTATCAATTAAAATTATAATAATTTTCATCAATTATCTCCCTTTTAAGGAGCACACGAAAAATATAAAACACACTTATCATATACGTTACATTGTATATCTGCTGTTAAAAAAAATAAATCAAATAGAGAAATATCTAGAGTACATATTTCATTACGAACAGTAACAGTGATGATGATACATGATGGCTAATCGATACAAAATTAGGATAGCCCAACAATTCACTTATCATTCATTCAGTAACAGTTCATATGCGGTGGTATCAGGAAATCATAGTCTATGGTCAAACGCAGTGGAAAACGGTGCAGAAATTAATGCGAGGTGACGTAACGAAGGAGAGATAGCGAACAATTAAAATCGAATATAGGTAATCGATAAGATTGGGAGACATGCGACGCGAGCGGTGGAGGAGAAGGAGGATAGGAAGAGGAGGAGAGAGAGAGAGAGAGAGAGAGAGAGAGAGAGAGAGAGGAGGAGGAGGAGGAAGTCGACGGCGGCGTCGAGCGGGAATATAGAATACATTAATCAATAACGCGCGCGAGAGGGCCAGTTCGTCTCTCAGGTTAGAACGGGGAACGAACATTGAGAGAGTAGGAGAGCAGTATATCAATAGAAGACGCGGCCAGCGAATCATATAATGCAGAAAACCTGAATAGCGGTATTTGTCAGCCTCGTTCTCGCCGAGCCGTTCAATAGCTGATATGTCACAATTAATGCCGGTCCTTGCTTGCATTCTATTCAATATCTTTCAAGTGTTCAATTTTTTGCACGTTAATTCGAAATAAATCGAATCTCTAAATTATCACTACATATAAATGAATTAAATCACTAAAGAATTTGTAACAAACAACCAAATTTTACATCATTATATAAAGACAAATTAATTATTAATAATTTTTTGTCAATTATAAGATATCTATTGCATTCTGTAAATAACAAGGAAATACAAAATTCGCTAGATTTAAGTACTTTCTTTATCGTCTCTTTCATTGTTTTGGATTACACTTCGTAGAAAAGGTAAAATTCACAGAATAAAGAATCTGATACTTTAAGTATCTTATGCCCGAGATTTTAATAAATCTCGTTTGCCTCGCTCGCTCTTTAGGAACGTTAAAAAAGTAACTTATACAAGCAGCTAGTATATTCATCCGAGAAAAGTACGCAAAAGAGGATTACATCACGCGTACGCGTCCCATTCACTGTACTTTTGAAAGTTTTTTATAGGTGTAAAACTCATCCTGCTTGGGTACAATATCTAACTCTTATTTGTAGCGCGCAGTACAATACAAATAGAATGAACAAAGAAAACGGATACAAAAAAAAAAGAAGAAATTAGCGTAAAAATAATTAAATGCGATACATATAATTTTTTAATTGTTCATAAAACTAAAAGCTGTTATAACTTATATTAAATGTCAATTTAAACTTCTTTAATTAAACTAGCACAAAACTTACATATCCGCACGTAAAGAGCATTCCGAGTTGACACCCAAAGAGAATTAAACATAATGCGCATGAACCGCTCGTGCAATCCTTATACATGTTTAACGCACAACAGCTGACGTGCGATCGAACTTCGCATAATAAAGGTCGTACCCGATCTCTCGACGAGGGGAACGGATGAAGAATCGACGACTGCCGTCGTTTCTCGGCGATAAAAAACTGGAAAGTTTTTCGGCTTCGTTCGTCAACATAGGGCGGGGTCCGACACAGGCATCCGTTTTTTCTTTTACGGAGGAGACCGTTCTCCATTTTTTTAAGACAGCTGCGCGAACGACGCGGAATTATTGTGCACTCACCTACCGTGCGCGCACACCTACTCGCTCGATTCGCGCGCGCGCGTGTGTGTGTGTGTGCGTGCGTGTGTGTATACATGTGTGGTACGAATCTGTGCCACACACATACATCTCAAGTTTCAAGAGACACGTTACGACGCGTAGCGTCGACCTTCTTATATGGAATCGTGTGCGAGCAGGTACGCTTGAGAAACGACCGAGAGGAAATAATATGGGTGCCGGTGCGTATACGTGTCGTGAAATGAATTACCCCGGCTCGACTTCTTCGTTAGTCGGATAAAAATAGCATTATTATCATGCGCTTTTTATCACGTATTGAAAATAACTTGAATGTACTTTTCATTTAATGACACAAGTCGACACGAGAATCATTCTGTCTTTTTTAACATTCGATAAATGACAAAGATAGAACTTGTGTTAGGCAAGCATTCAATAAAGCTATGTCGTCAATTTGCGAATTTCCTATCCTCATGCTTTCTCTGTTCTATTCGATATCTATTGATTGATCTATGACATTTCATCGGATATCGCATAAATTATTATCCGCGTAAACTATATTTATTAACACGTCAGACATCACTTGGGATTTTCATGCGTGGATTACCATGGAAGAAACAAAAGACTTGTCATGCATATATCACACCTGTCGGCGAATACACATAAATGTACCGGCACGGTGCAATGTGTAAAATACGTGAATTTGCTACCTGTGAACTAGTTTCTGTGAACAAGGATTTCCAGTCGATTAACATATAAGACATGAAATTGTTTTCGATTTGTTCTGATATATCAAAAACGTCAGAAACGGCCGTGAAAAATCTACTGAAAAATAACAATGCTCGCTCGAATGCATTAATCGTTCGTTTAGTTTCCATATATAAGTGGCAATTGTATTAAAAATAAAATTTGTCGTATCAGAATAATATATTTCACAAACAGACAGAGTAGATATAACATGATATACAGATATATCGTAATAAAAAGATTCAGTAACGAAAAAATTTAATATGCTCTTCTCCAAATAATAATATACTGTAGCACAAAAATTAAAAATTCCTTTATATATTTCTTTTATAAATTCTCTTTCGATACAAAATATTTATAAAATATTTATAAAATTTTATTTAATATTCAAAATTAATATTTCTTGATTTTGCTTTAATTTTTAAATGGCCAAGATGCAACGTGACTTACTTGCATCTTCTCATCTTGTTACAATTGTGATAGCGAGCAATCAAATGAATGCGATCTCCATGTCGTCGATCTATTGTTCAAACGTATTGTATAACATCTGTCATTGATCTCTCTCTCTCGAGTCCGCGTGGAAAGACTAGGTTTGTATTAAACGAGACAAATAATCACCGTGAATGGGAATCGCGGTAACAATACGCCTCTTCGCGACCGTCGATCGCATAAACGGCACGATAAATTATTTTTCAGTTTCACATCAGCGCGTTAATACATGGAAAGCGCTACGCTTTTCTCGCGTTACATTAATTTATTGCAGATGCATCGTATATTAAATTGATTATTTTAAAACAAATCGTTCACCACTAACAGCTGTCGGAGTTACTCGAGTCATTTATTCAATGCAATTCTCATATTAGATTATGCTGAAATTTGCCGATATTGTATTTAATAAATATGGTTTGCAGAGAAAAAGAGAGAAAGAGAGAAATTGATATTGAATAATTCCATATTTCGACAGAGAATAATTGGAGAGAAAATTATAATATAAGAAGATTCTCGAATTTTTAATTTTCGAAATATCTGAATTTATAATTTCTCGTAAATACTTTAAAACATATTTTAAACATTAATTCATTTAGAAAGAGCGGTGAAATGATAAACGTAGATTCACTGGCAATCCACGTTCAATTTCATACGTGCCACGAAGGGACATTCACGACATAGGAACGTGCCAGTCAACTCGTATCGATTACTCGATGGTGGCCCTCGTATATAACCGTGTCTCCCCTTCTCCATAATGGGCAACACCTAATGAGTTGATAGACGTCGTTAGACGTTACGGAAATTCGATTATCACCGAACCCAACATCGAATGTATCTACGCGTTCTGCGCCATTCTTACGCACGTGATAATTTTTGCTTTAACATAGAAGACAGTCAATATATATGCTCATGCTATTCACTAATATTACGCATAATATATTTAGATTCACATCGACTCGTAGACATTATAGTGCAGATATTTAGTACCGATCATTAATCATAAAGAAAATTAATTTTTATTTATAAATTTATATATGTTTCAAGCTAAAATTTGTTATGTTACGCGCTTTTAGTGATTTGTTTATTAACGAAAGATGAACCACTCGAAGTCTCATCACGTAGATTCCCGTGACACCTCAAATTCTCAATAAGTAAATAAACAAAGGAGTTATTAGTATCCAGCTAACATATAGTCGTAACCGACAACAATACGACTTATTAGCATAATGGTGAGAGTAAGAGCCGATCGAGTAGCTGAGTACAGTGCTCAGAACTAACTCCACTTGACACGGTCATTGTCATTTAAATCATCTAACGTTAAAACCGAAAGAGTGCGCCGCGTAATAGACGTTCATTGTTCTAGCGCCAACGCGGAAAAAGATAAATAAGAAAATAATAAACGTGCAATGCATTGTAAGTTTTTATCGTGGAAAAGAATATCAAAATGTGGAAATATTAGTGAAAAGAAAGTTTCATCTTAAATAAAAAATAAACGAATTTTATATAATACGTTATATATTGATTTAATACTTTTCTTAGACACATAATTATTAATATTTCTTTCTCGTTTAAAGAACAAATAAAAGTCTAATTTAAAGTTTTTTAGTATTAGCAGTAATTCCATCATTCCGTTTTTAAAATGTTATAATATATTATATACAAAAATTAAAATAAAAATGTGATTAGGAATGTCTAAATAATATCATTTATCGATGATTATTTACAGTGTGCTGTTTTTTTCGGAGTAAACAAGGAAACAAAGATATGTAGTATCGCTCGAAGTTGAGAAGTAAAAAAGAGAAATTGTGGAAATCAAGAGATAGAAACCTTAAAAAAAAAAGAGACAGTTGAAGATAAACGAATCTATATACAATAGCAATTATAAGAACGTGATAACAGAGGAATTTCCAAAATATCTGAAAAGAAAATTGTAAAGAAGAAAATAAAAGGTAGAAGCCTAAAGATATATAAATGTGAGAAAGAAATCAAAGAGAGTACACGGTAATAAAGAGAGGAAGAAGATATAAGAGAAATAGAATTATATCCTAGGCAGCTGAACATGTTCCATGTACTAAAAAAAGTGAAAAGCGGCAAAGAATAAATAGAAGAATTTATGGAGAAAGAATGGAAAGGTACATGAAATTAATGAAAGTAATAGAGAGAGTAAAAAAAGAGATGGAAGAGAATAAGATGGAGGGAGAAAAATAGGGAAAAATTTACAGAAAAGAGAATATTAAAAGAAAATGAGTTTTTATTATATAAAATTTAATTATGCGGTGTTTTATTTATTTGCTTTTGAAACAAATGATATAATTTATTGATTATAGATTTTAAAAGTGAAAATAATTATAACTTAATTCATTGTATTACATGTCACAGTTTTTTAACTACACACAATTACTTTACTATTTTTTTAATTGTGAAGATATTCAGAAATTCAGTTTTCTTTTATAGATGTTAAAAAATCAGTTTCGTTTTTTTTTTTTTTACTTTATTACTTTTGTGTCATAAATATTAAAAGTATTCGGTATATTAAGCAGAGATAAAACAAAAAAAATGAAAATATAAATTGTAAACCAGAAGCCGTTCTAAACTGCTAGGCAAGGATTAAATTAAAATAAAAAAGTAATAAAGTAAAAATGTAGTATTGCTTGCAATTAAATAATTGTTACTGTCGAACGCAGAAATTCGTATTTGAGCCTCAACTTTTTGATGAACAGATTACGTTTCCTAATAGTACATACTAAAGGTGCCTATGGTCAATCACTTGGCATGGAAACGACCCTAAAAGGGGCTGTATCGGCAATTGCTAACGGTAAATGGAAAACTTCGGAGTCCCCTCGTAATGTCGTACCGTACGATATACAACTATCGCTTGCTCACCGATTTTACGATCACAGAATGGAGTCCACTCGCATCCACTCGATGGTATGAATTCTATATTTAAATGGATGCAATTAATTATCAACCGGCAAAAACGGCCGTCACTGAACATTATTATTACGTAAAAGAAAGTATGCACGTAATCAGCACTACTACACGCGCGATATAATATACACGAATGTTCCACGAATGTACTATAAATAGGTAAAACGACGCTAAATGGAACGCAACATGCTATATTCACTCATTTATTCGAAAATGGATTATGATTTATATAACTTGTGTTTATGTCACTGGATTGTGCATAACATTGAAAACACAGGTATAACGAACGTAATTTATAAAATTGAACATCTGATTTAATAGCCTGTGCCCATTTCCATTAATGTAAATTAACTTTAATCACGGTTCAACTTAATCTTCATTTTTCTAATTTTCATAACTAGAAAAAAAAAGTTAAACCGGGATTAAAGTCAATATACATTAATGGAAATAGGTGTTAATGGTGTGCGTTGATCCCTTCTCTCTCTCTCTCTCTCTCTCTCTCTCTCTCTCTCTGCAGATGCAGATAAGTGATTATAATCAATAATATTCTGTAATGATTTAAAGAAATT